>VOFC01006526.1_pt1 | contig 24244 bp, 41 predicted proteins | sample 5384161 | NCBI WGS metagenome assembly VOFC01 (sample SAMN12384722, study PRJNA508395) | human gut metagenome | isolation source: healthy gut B | host: Homo sapiens | reverse complement strand
ACAAATTATCATTCACAATAGATAGAAATTATTATAAAGTAACATTAAATAATGAGTCTACTATTGAACCAGTAGTTGATTATGGAAATGCTTATATATATGATGCTGATGGAGCTAAGGGTTCATATACTTTTAGCAACAACATATGATAAAACTAAGAAAGATGTTTATTCTATAAAAGCACAAGCGCGGGCTTGGCGGTTAGTTGACGAGGTAAAACTGACATTGAAGAAACAGATTTCTATGGAGCAACTTTATTCAAAAACAACATTTAAAAACCGGAAAACTAATAGCAGGGAGATTCGATTTCTATTTATGTATTAATGGTTTACCTTATAGTAAAGTTACTAAAACAAGTTTATGAATATAAAAAGGTAAATAATATTAAAACTATTATTGATAATATGGAGATAAATGATGAAGTTACATTGTTTTAATGGGAGAATATAAACACAACCAGTTATTGAACTCAGTGGATTATACAGATTCTGGATGACAAGGATAACTTCATCAAATGAAGAAATAGTAAAAGTATGATGGTAGCCTCAAAGTGAATGGAATAGGTTCTTGTGAATTAAAAAATTGGAAATAAGGATTTTTTACTAAAAGTACTTAAAAGGTTACAACAAGACAAAGATCATCTTTCAAATACATATTCAGTAAATTATGATGATTTTACTATAAGTGTACTAAGCATGAATAAAAAAAAGTCTTTGAGCAAAAACTAATTTTTGTTCAACTTAAATGGTTTAGTTAATAATTATGTAATCCTTGATAAGAATAAGAACAATATAACTAGTAAAGTAACTGAAATAGGAACGGCATGTTTTTTGTTAATGGGAGGAGAAACATATACTATTTCTATAATAGGTGATTTAAAACAAAGATGGAAAAATAAATGTATTTGATGTATCAATGCTTTTATAACTATGTTAGAGGAAAAACTAACCTTGATAAATCTAGTTTAAATGCTGCAAGAATTAGAAACAAACTGATATAAAAAAGTTGCAGATGTTTCTAAATTATATAGTTTTGTAAGAGATAGGATAAGGATATATGATGAAAATAATGATTTTGCTATTATCAATTATTCTACACTTTGTTTTGCAGAAGGTATTGAATATGATTGCAAAAAAGAGTGGCAAAGTTCAGGAATGTATAATGTATGCAACTTCCAATTTTGAAGATTAGTGCAATAGGAATATCATTTGAATGTTAATATAAAAAAATTTGAAGCTACAAATGACTTTTTAGGAGATTATGAAAATAACAAAATTCTTTTATACACCGACACTTTCAAAAAAAGGAAAATTTGAAATAGGCAAAATTACATATACTGGAAAATAAAGTCAACATATTTAGGTTATGGTGACAATGAATTTAATGAGGTTATTATTTATAACAAAGAAGAAAACAAAATTAATTATTATTTATTTATAGTACCTATAGTTATACTGGTACTGATAATTGCATTAATAAGAAGGAGGAAAATATGAAAGGTAGAACTTTAGTAGGATTGATCATGTTTAAGTTTAGCATTAAATTTTACCAAATAGTGTTCAAGCTGCTGGCAGTTTTAGAGTAAGCGTTAAATGTAATAATGTTGAAGTTGGAAATACAACTAAAATGTACTTTAACAGGAACTGCAAGTGGAACAGAAATATCAAGTTTTCATGGAAAAAAATAAATGTTTTGGGAAATGCATCTTTTTGAAAGTTTTCAAACAGGTTCTGGCTGATTGGTGAAGGTAATACGGTGTAATAGATTATACACCGATACAATGAAATCAAATTTTTTCTCCATAGGAACAGTTACTTTAAAAACAACTGCTGTTGGAAGTGGATCTTTGACTATTTCTGAATAGAGGCAAGTGATTCAAATTTGAAAACATAAGTGGAATTAATAATGCAACTGGAAGTTTTAAAATTAATGATCATATAACGAAAACAACGACAACAAAAAAAAACTACTGCTGCAAGTAACAATGTTACTGAAAAAATAACAACTACAACTACACAATATATAGCTCCTTTAAGATTAACAAGTTTAACAGTTGATAATTTTCAAATAACAAATGAAAATGGAATATATTATGTAACTGTTAATCAAGAATACAACCGAAGTAAATATTAAATGCAACAGCTGCTGAGGGAATAACGATAATAGGTTTAGGTAAGCGTACTTTAGCAGACGGAAAAAAATGTTGTAGAGTTAGTTTTAAGAAACACTTTTTGATCAAACAGCAACAGTAAGTTTGATTATCACTAAAACCAAATGGTGAAAAGAAGTTGACACACTAAATTAAACGAAAAAAATAGTTAATTATCCGTTTAATTTAATCCTGAAACCTAATACAAAAGTTACAATTCCTTTGCCAATAATGAAATATATATGTAATGGCTATACCTTAAGATGAGAATGTAACTATAAGAAATTCGATGGCCTACAAGTTTTAAGCAAAGGGAAAAAGCTACTAGTTGTAACATCAAATTTTGGAGACTTAAACGAAACAAAATATACAATAACAATTACAAGAAGTTATACCAATTTAATATTTGCAATACTATTTTTCTTTACTGGTGGTAGTTTCATGATTTATTCATTTTACTATTAAAAAACAAAGAAAGATAAAAAGAAGCCATAAAAATAAAGTTGCCTTTCGAGGAAAAAAAGTATTGATCAAAATATGAAAAGTTAAAGCATCCTTTAATGGAGAAAGCAGCGTTGGAGTTGGAAAACGTATAGTTATCCCAACTAGAGTAGTTAAGCTTCTCATGTTGTAAATGATGCTCAAAATGATAAAATATTAAGTTCAAATACACCAGCTCCTCAAGTAAAGGTAATAAAAACAATTAATACAAACGGTATTAATCAACAAGTTATATCCGTAAATAAAGACAAAGTTGGTGAAATACATGAATAATCAAAACATTCCTTTCTTGGATCGAGAAAGAGAAAATGTTCAAGAAGACTATTGAAGCAAATAATAATGTTAATGAACAAAAAGGTTAATAATGTAAATAATAGAATCAAAGTAAAAAAAAAAACAAATTTTTATCATTTTTAATAATTCTCATTTGCTTAATTTTAGCTGTATCATTAACATATTATGGTGTTAAATATATTACTAAAAAAATGAATAATATAACTCAAAGCACTACGACTACAGAACCAGCAAGTGATCCAGCAAGAGAATATATAACAAATATAAATAAGGTTAGAAAGTTAAGAAGTGAAAAAGAAATAATATATCTTTTTACCAGCTTTCTCTAACTATAAAGTGATTTCAATTGACATTAGTAATAAAGAATTAATAACTAATAAATATGGAACATATAATATACTAAGTGATGGTTTTGAAATTCGTTATGGAAATGATGTATATAATTATGTATTAACAAAAAAGGGTGTAATAAATGATATAGATTTCATAATAGATGACAGTGAATATAAATATTACACAAATAATCAAGATATAATTCTTTTAAATGCATCAGATAACTATAACCATGCATATATTATAAAAGAGGATGGAAGCGTAAAAGAGGAAACATTTACGGAAGAAATCGACAAAATTGTCATTGGAAATGATACCTATATTAAAAATGGGGATGACTTATTATTCAATAATGTAAAGTTATATTTATATATCATAAATTTGATATTTAACTAATTATTTGATATACTTAATAGGTCGCGACAAGTAAAGCGACTTGTTAAGTAATGAAAAATTAGAATATTTAATTATTGATATATGATATAATTTTTTCAAAGTGGAGTGGTAAAATGAAAACTAATTTAAGTTTTGATGATATAGCAAAAGAAATTATTAAAAATGAAAAATATTTAAAAATAAAAAATGAATCGCATCATGGTATTACAAGATATATTCATTCTATGCGTGTAGCGAGAAATGTTTATAAAGTATCTAAAAAATTGAATTTAGATTATGTTTCAGCTACAAGAGCAGTTATATTGCATGATTTCTTTACAAACGAAGAGTTTGGAAGCAATCATGGTTTAATTCAAGGAGTTGTTCATCCTGACATCGCCTTAGCAAATGCTAAAGGAGAATTCAAACTAAATAAAATAGAGGAAAATGCAATAGCAGCTCATATGTTTCCTTTATGTATGACTTTACCTAAATATAAAGAATCATGGGTATTAACTCTTGTTGATAAAGTAGTTGCTATCTATGAATATGCAAGTTATAAATTCAGCTATACAAAAAAGTAACTGGTAAAGTGTCTACAGCATTGAGTTTATCATTAATTTTTTGCATTTAATTTATTAACAATGGGAAAAAAATAATCTCATTGTTTTTATTTATAATCATTTATGTTATAATTTTTATATGTCCTGGTAGTACAATGGATAGTACAAGGCTCTCCTAAAGCTTAGATACGAGTTCGATTCTCGTCTGGGACACCAGTGATGAATTTGTTCGAACTATTCGAACTTTATATATATATTAGTCTGAAATATGACTAATTTTTTTGTTAACTAAAAAATTTTGTGAATGTATTTTGTCTCTTTTTGTCAGTATACTAATAAGTTCGCTTTAGTCAAATAGAAAAGTGTATGATATAATCTCATTAGAAGGTGATTATTTGAAACTATCTGAAATAACGAAAGAAACATTATATGATGGTGATATTCAAAAATAGAATTTGAAAGTACTAGTGTAATTGAAATTGTTTCTAGTGATTCTGAATTAGATTACTAAAAAGAAGTGGAAACAAAAATTTAAAAAATTTGTTTGCCATTATGTTTATCTATTGGTAGCCTTGATGAAATGAAGTATTTAAAAAGAACTGAACTAGAAAAATATATTAATTTAAATGAGAATAAACTGTTTGAAAATGGCTTTGATTTTAAATATGAATATGATAAATTGATGGAGTATGCAAACAAAGCATCTAAAATTAGAATATGGTCAAGTCATTTAGATTGTGATGACTATTGTTTATTATTATATATATGTTATCTTTTAAAAAGAAAAAAAATATAAGTGTAATATATACAGAAGAACTTGATTGGGAAGCAACAACTTTAGGATGTATAACAGAAAAAAAGAATTAAAAATATTAGAACAAAAAAGAACATGTTTTAAAAGAAATGGAAAAAGATAACTTTAGTAATCAATGGTTAAAATTAATTAATGATAATACAGAACTCAGATTCATGATAAATGGTCAAGTTATTTCAAAAGATATTAATTATTTTGATAATGATATATTACAAAGGTTAGAAAAATTAGGTAAAAGTAAATATACATACATTAGTTGCTGATTTAATGGGAAATCCTATTATACCTTCTGTAAGATATGCTGATTTTATTTATATTTATTTGATAAATAAACTTATTAATAATAAATTAATAGAAAAAATCTGTTGAAAACGATGTAACGTTTATTGAAATAATAAAATAAGCAACTAAAAGGTAAATTTTATGAAAAAAATAATTATATATTATTTATTGTTTTGTTTATTATATTGTTAGTTTTTTTCAAAAAAGAAAATGAAACTATCAACAATAGTATTGGATCAAGCTATTTCATTGAATAAAAGAATTTGTTTTAGCTTTATATAATTTAAAAAAATAAAAATGATACAATTAATCAAAAGTTGAAAAATAGATTGAAATAAGTTATAATACCCCTTGTTTTTACGAGGGGTGTTTGTATGGAAGAAATTAGTAAAGATTTAATTTCTAATGGAATGAATATTAATACATATAATTTGTTATTTGATGTACATTAACAATAAAATGTCGGATAAAAAAGGCAGTTGTCAAAGTCTTAATGCTTTGTGTGTAATTAGTAAATTCACCAAATTTGATGATATAAAGATATACTGTTTAATGGCTGGAATGTATGAAACCATTGATGATTATGATTTTAGAACAATTAGTTGGAGTGATGAACTTAATTCTTTTATATATCAAAAGGAAATTTTAAAATACCATTTAATCTGTTATCGGATTTTATGACACATGAAGATGTTAAAAAAAGAATTAACGTCGGATGAAAGGATTCATAAATGTCATGAAAAATCTATTCTATTAGCTAGCATATATCTTAGTTAGATAAATTAATTCTCTTTATTATAATAATAATTTTTAAATTGAATAGGAGTAAGATATTTTAAAAGCAAATTGTGGTCTTTCATAATTAAAATAATGAATATAATCCTCAATTTGTTTAGGAAAATCATCACAAGAATTAATCTTAAAATCTAGAAATAATTCTTCCTTAATCCAACCATTAATCGCTTCAATTGCACCATTTTCGGTAGGAGTGCCTGGTTTAGACATTGAATGTATGATATTATATAAAGGAAGGGATTCATTGAATTTCTTAGAAGAATATACAGAACCTTGGTCAGAGTGCAAAATCATCTCAAGGTCTTTATATTCTTTATTTTTTGTATGATAACATGGGATAGAGCATTATGATAAGTATTAGGATCACCTTTTTTTATTAGAAAGAGAATAACCAATAAGTTCATTATTAAATAAATCCATAAATAAAGTTAATTCGTAATAATGTCCATTAGCCCAAAAAGCAGTCATATCAGAAACAACAATTTGAAAAGGTCTTAAAGGATTTAGTTCTGCTAAGATGTAATTAGGAAAGTTTTTCATTTCTCTATTAACTTTCTTACCATATCTTTTTGTATGTTTAGATTCCGATTTAACTCCAATAAACTTGCAAATTTTATGAGAATAATTATCAGAATAAACAACGCCTAAATCAAGTCTAATCTTAGCATTTAACCATCTATAACCATGAGAAGGAAATTGATTATGATAATTTAAAAAACATCACACGCTTCATTTCTGTTGATTTCTCTAATAGAAGGGTTACTGCGTCTTTTAAGCCATTTATAAAAACCAGAACGATTAATATTCATCATATTACATAAAGAATTAATAGAATATATATTAGAAAGTTCATAGATTACTTCGTATTCTTTTTGGAGAAAGTAACGAACACCTTTTCTCCCATACCACCTTCTTTCACAAGATATCCTTTTTTTAATCTAGTAATTTCTATATCCTTTTTCATCAAAATATTTTTTAATTCATCAATTGATAAATCATCATAACAATCATCTTTAGGTATATTAATAAGTTTAAAATCATTGATGATTTCGATTTTAGGATCAAAACAATGATTATCTTTATTAAAAGCAGTAATCCACTTTTCTAAAGTTTTTAAAGGAACATTATATTCTTCAGCAGTTTTAATAGTAGAAGCATGATTAAAACAAATCTCTTCACAGAGCTTCTTTTTTGAGATCAGTATTATAATGCATAGACATAAAACTCACATCCTTTCGTTGTCTATATTACAAAATAATTGTATAAATAAAATAAATATTTGTCTACATCCGACTTTTTATTGTCTACATACCCTCTCTAGTTGTCTACTTTTAGTTTTACCACTACATTTTTTTTCAACAAAAATTTTACAAAACTTGTGTAAACTCACCAAATTGACTTGAAAATCGGGGGGTATTATAAAATAAAATAGAAAGATAGAAAGATGATGAAGAAAGTTATGAACAAAAAGAAATATGATAATATTTGGAGTAATTTTAGTTGCTCTTATTTTAGTTGCAATTTTTCTTGAAAAGAAAAATATGTATATCCAACAAAAGTAGAAAAGCTAAGCTTTAAGGAAAGTAAATGTGGAATACTGGCACAAAATAAAACTAAAAGTGGAGCTAAAAAGTAAAAGTAACATATGAAAAAATAGAAAAATCGTAGGTTATGATGAAACAACAGGAGAAAATGTAGTCGATAAAGTGTTTAAAATAAATCTAAGCAATATAAGTGATAATTATCGAGTAGAAATATATAATGATTATACAAAAGAAAACAAAGATGTTAGAGGTTGAAAACAAAAAAGCAAGCTTTGAAACAATATATAGTAAAGACATAATAAAATATACAATAAATATAATAAGTAAAAATGGAAAATGTAAAAACGATATAGCAAGAAGTATAACAGTAACACTTCCAGTAATAAATAATTATTCAAAATATAAAGAATGTGAAGAAAAAAAAGAATAAGAACTATAAATATTGTAAAGAAGAAATATATGAATCATTACCAAGTATCGAAGAGTTTTATAAAGGAGTAAAGTAAGATGAAAAATAAAAAAGGATTAATATTTGTATTAATAATATTAATGAGTGTTGGATTTGCTGCAGTAACAACAACACTTATAATAAATGGAACAACAATAGTTGCTGAAGATGAAGAAGATTATCAAGTATATTTTTCAGGAGCTGTAGTAGATAAAGAAGATTATACAAATGAAATAATAAGTAAAGATAAAAAAACAATAACATTTGAAACAAAAGAACTAATGAAGGATGAAATATCATCAGAGTTAAAATATGATGTAACAAATGGAAGTACAATATGATGATGCAAAGTAAAAGTAAAAGTTAAAGTAGATAAAATGAAATGAAATAGAAGTAACAAATACATTTGATGCAGAAAAGAAATTAAGTGCCAGAGAAACAAGAAAAGGAACACTAGAAATAAAACTAAAAAAAAGTAACATTAGAAGAAAAAGAATACCAAATAACAGTAAAATTAGAATTTAATGCTGAAGAAAGAGATACAATAGATACAACACCAATAAAACAAAAAAAGCTTATAGTATAAGTGGATATTTCATGATAAAGAAGGAAATGCTGTGCCAAATGCCAATATAGCAGTATTTTCAGAAAATCCACAATTTGTAATAACAGATGATTATGGATACTTTTATGTAGGAAACCTAGAAAGAGGAAAACACGAATTATACTATATAGATAGTTTAGATGTAAATAAAGATAAAGAAACAATACAACAAAATGCCATAGATACAGTAAATGTAACAACAACACACACAGAAAATAGAATTTAATGAAGGACATAAAATAATAAAAAACAAATTAAAAGAAGAAAATAATAAAAAGATAAAGATAATTCTAGTAAAAAATAATGGAGAAGCAGATGAAGAAATAGAAGTAACAGAAAATACAAGATATGAAGATCTACCAATACCAACAAAAGAAGGAATAAAGTTCTTATATTGGAAAGATGAAAAAAGGAAAAATAATAACAGATAATACATTTATAATAGAAACAACAACAAATAAATTATATGCATATTATGGAGAAAATACATATACAATAGCATATAACTTAAAAGAAGGGTCTGCAGAAAAAGCACCAACGGGAGCAATGTTTGATAAAGATGTAGAAATAACAAATCCAACAAAACAAGCAACTATAACAATAGATGCCAATAATCAAGGAGCAACGTTAACAAAAAATACATATACAGGAAATCCAGTATTTACAGGATGGACTGGAGAAAACTTATCTTCATCAGCTTTAGCAAATGGAACTTCTTGGAATGGAACATTAACAAAAGGCAACAACATTTAAGAATCTTAACAAGCACATTAAATGAAATAGTAACTTTAACAGCAAATTATAGTGAAACAAATGTAACTTTAGATATACCAACAAAAGATGGATATACATGTGGATATACAGATACACCAACAGGGGAAATAAAATATACAACAAGTATAAGTACAAGTGATAATAAAACAATCTATGTAAAATGCAATCCAAATACATATACGATTAACTTCAATTCCGATGGAGGAACAACAGTAAGTAGTAAAACTGTAACATATGATAGTAAAATAGGAGACATAACAAATCCAACAAAAACAGGGTATAACTTTGGAGGATGGTATTTAGATACAGAAAGTATAACAAGTGAAAGTGTATATAAATATGCAAAAGATATAACATTAAAGAGCAAAATGGACAGAAGCAACAAATACAAAATATACAGTAAATTATTATTTACAAACTTTAGATAAAACATATGGAGAAGTAACAGAAAGTGTAGTATATACAGGAACAACAAATAAAACAGTAGATGCAGCATTAAAGACATATGAAGGATTTGTAACACCAAGTAAACAAACAGTAAAAATCTAGCTGATGGAAGTGCCAAAGTAGATTACTATTATGAAAGAAAAGAATTAAAAGTAACATTTATAAATGCTAGTACAAAAAAAAGAAGTAACATATTTATATGGAAAAGAAAATCAAGCATTTACAAATAATGGATTTAGTAAAACTGGATATACATTAACAGGATATTCAAATACAAATGGAGGAAGTAAAAACTATGAAGTAACAAATGCAGTAACAGGAGAATTCATAGATAAAAACTATCCAAGTAAAACATTATATGCGGTATTTACAGCAAATACATATAAAATAGCATTTAACAATAATGGTGGCACAGGAAGTATGGATACAATAACATGTACATATGATAAAGATTGTACATTAACAAAAAATGCATTTACTAAAACAGGATATACATTTGCAGGATGGAGTAAAACAAGTGATGGAGAAATTGAGTACACAAATAATGAAACAGTAAAGAACTTAGTAACTTCAGGAAACATAACTCTATATGCTAAGTGGACAGCAAACACTTATACAATCACATATAATGCAAATGGGGGAACTGGAACAATGAATAAAACAACATGTGTATATGATACAAATTGTACACTAGCAGGAAACTCATTCACTAAAACGGATATACATTTGCAAGTTGGACAAAAGATTCAACAACAGGAACATCATATGCAGTTGGTTCAACAGTTAAAAACTTAGAAACTTCAGGAAATGTAAATATGTACGCTAAATGGAATATAAATTCATATAAAGTTACAATTAGCACAACAAAATGAGTACAAGCAGTTCATCATTCAATTTGAATTATAATGCTTCAAACCAAATAACTATAACACCTAATAGTGAATACTATATTTCTAGTGGAAGTTGCACGAATGGATATACAATAAGTGGATTAACAACGGGAACAAGTGCAACAAGTGCTCAAACAGTTACTATTAATAATAATGGAAAAACTACAGGATCAACTTGTACATTTGTAGCATCTTCTAGTTGCCCATACACAGCAGGAACGGCTTTAGGTTCATATGACTATAGCGGCTCAAGCAAGAATTTAACAATTCCTTGTAGTGGCACATATACGATGGAAGTTTATGGAGCCCAAGGTGGAAATTATGGAAGTAATGCTGGAGGCCTTGGAGGAAAAGTTGTTGCGACATTCTCATTATCCAAAGGTGAAGTAATGACTATAAATACCGGTGGCCAAAATGGATACAACGGCGGTGGAGCTGCCAGCGCCTATGGTGTTGGAGGAGGAATGACTTACATAAACTCCAATGCTAAAGGTACATTGTTAATTGCCGGAGGCGGTGGAGGTGCAACAGCCAAAGCAGCAGGTGGAGCCGGAGGAACCGGGGGTGGAGTTAGCGGTAACTCTGGAGGCTCAGGACAAGCCGGAGGTGGAGCTGGTGGTTCAGGTGGTAGCGCCGGTTCATACAAAGCCGCAACATACGGAACTAAAAGAGTATACGTTTTAACTGCTCATCCAGAATGGACTAACGCAACATATAAAAAGTAAATTTAGTTAGTGGAAAAGCTGGCGGATACAACGCTTCTAATGCTGCATATCCGGTTTCTGCTCCAAAAGGATCATATTTAACTGTAAATGGTGAAAAACTGGTACCTTGAAAGTGATTTAAACTGCTGGGCAAGTGATCATAACCCTGCAAGTTATCCACTAAAATTTTACAAAACGGCAACAGCATCCGGTGTAGGTGTAAGATTTCATGGAAGTGCATTTGACAAGGATCCAGATTATGACTATGGATGGAGAACAAATGGTGTTGTTGGACTATATCAAGATCAAAGAGTATTAACAGCAGCTGAATCTTCTATTGCCTCAAAAGGTGGAACAAATTATGTAAATGCAACTTATGCTAAAAGTAATACACCATCAAGTGGGAGTTCGTTCAGGAAACGGATATGCTAAAATAACATTAACTTCAATTAATTAAGGGAAGAAATATTTCTTCCTTTTTTTGACTTTATTTTTATAAATCAATTGTAAATTAGTTTTTTTATATGCTATAGTCAAAATATAGAGGAGAGTTTGATATGAACGAAGAAAATAATGTTAATTCTAATGAAGAAAATAACTCATTAGAAACAAGCAATACTGAATCACCTGAAACAGTTAATGTTGAAACAAAAACAGTTACTACAGTTGAAGAAGTAAAAATCAGAAGCAACAGAGAACAAACAAGAAAATAAAGATTTGTTTTAGGACTTATTGATAAGACTAAACTAATCAAAATATTATGTGCAATTGCAGTTGTATTATTGATTGCACTTATAATTAAAATTTTTGTATTTAAACCAGGAACTTCCAAAAATGGTGTAAGTAAACTATTAGATACAAAAATATGACTCAATATCATGTATAGACTACGACTGTAATGGATTCATGGCAATTGAGGGAGATAAATTAACAAAATACAAAGTTGTTTTTATTCAATGTTGATGGTGAGAAAGTAGCTGATTATAAAGAGGTTTACAATGCTAATTTAAAAAGAAACAGAAGTACCTTATGCAATTGGAAAAGATTTTTATTTAACATCAATTACAAGTTTAAGCAAGTTAAGTGCAAGTGGATATAACATGAAGAATAAAAAAGGAAAAAAGTAATTTATTCTTCAGAAAAGTCTATTGAATTATTAAATAATTATTTAGTAATTACTACTGATAAAGAAACAAGTAAAAAAATTATTGTTGATAAAAAGGAAAAGTTTTATATAGCAATATAAGTGATTATGAATCATATTTCAATGGAAAAATCATTGAAATAGAAATTGATAACACATATGCTTTGTTAAATGAATTAGGAGAGAAATTCTTAAGCGATTATTCTATTTCTAAAATTGTTAAAGATGAAGATGAAAAATACTTATATGCTGTAGTAAAAAATGAAAAAGACAAAGTATATAATTATTTTTGATTTATTAAAAAAGCCAAAGTAGTAGGAGATAGTTTTAGTAGTTATTCTGCCGGAGATGAAGTTGGAACACTTGTTATAACTAAAAAGAAAATGAAAAAAAGTGTTAAATATCTATTAACTAAAGATGGAAAACAAACTAAACTTGAAACAGAGGAAACAACAACCTCAAGTGATGGTTTTTATAAAGATTTTAAAGACAAAGTAGATACAGACACTTATAGCATTTTTTAGTGGTAGTCTTTATTCAAAGATCAAGAAAATATTATTGTTAACAATAAAGTAGAAAAATCAATGGGTGTATACAATGTAAACACTAAAGAATATAAAGAATTATATAAATATGCTCAAGATAAATCATACTTTTATTCAAGTGTATATAATGTAAAAAATTCTGATGAAAATGGTTTAGTTTTAAGATTTATTTGTACAACTTCATGTGACCAAAATGAATCATTAGTCTATGATGTAAAAAATAATAAAGAACTATATCGTTATGAAGGAGAAAATCACATAACAAGTTATGCAGAATATGAAAATGGTTACAAAGTTATCGGTTTATCCAATTCAACTGATAAGTATACAGTTTTAGATAAAGATAATAAAATCTATATTCTTCAAAAAAAGTGGTATTAATTCTTGATTCTGAATTAGTATTAGGAGATAAACCATCATATTCAGCAATACTTTACTCTTCAAAAGATAATAAAGTTATAAATGAAAATACTGTATCCATTATTGATGACTATAAAAATATGCTTTTATAAATATAGTGATGAAACAAATACATATATTCTAGATAAAGATGGAAAAGAAATTATTAAAGTAAATAAGAATGATTATCTAAAAAAAAATATTGATAATTATTATATCTATATAGCAAATAATAAAATAAATATCTATGACATAGATAAAAATAAAACTAATTCTTATACAATGAAAGATTCTGAAAAGATGAATGATGCTAGCGGATCGATGATTTCACCATATAAGCAAACTTTAGTTATAAATAATAGTACTGAAAAGTATGTTAAAGTAATTAACTTTAATGGAAAAGTACTTAAAAAGATAGATAATGTTGAATTATCAAAATTTAAAACAAATGATGAAGCAGAAAAAAGCATTCTTAATTGTTAAAAAAACTAAAAACAATAAAGATTTATATAGATTATATGTATACCAATAAGATATCAAAAGAAATTTTGATATTTTTTTCTTTTTTATAAGGAACAATTTACATCTTAAAATATCCATGTTATAATTAAATATAGTAAGGATAGGGATAAAAATGAATGAAACTGGATTAATTGAACAAGTATCAAGAATTATAAATGCCAATTATTCAAATATTTATGTAATAGATATTATAGATGACAAAGTATATCGTTTTGATTTTACAATAAGCAATAGTTTAGTGATTAAAGAAGTAACTACTTATACTGATTTTATAGAAATTGCAAAAAAGATTTGTAAATTCAAATGATTTATCAACTTATTTTGATGCTTTATCAATAAGCAAATTGGAATTAGAAAGTCAAAGAGGCACTAGTGAAACTAAGATAAAATATCGTAAGTTATGTGAAACTGGCGAATATAAATGGTTTGTTAACATAATTAATTATCTACCATATGAAGGTAAAAAACTAATTTTTATGATGAGTGAAGATATCAGTAATAGACTTACAGATATTGAAAGTGAAAATGATAAACTTGAAACAGAAGTAACAGACTATAAAAAAAGATTAGACAGAGAAAATAAAAGTATAAGTGATGCGATTTATTTAATCAATCATGCTCTTGAAACTAGCAATGGAAGTGAACAAACAAAAAGATATATTAATTCAGTATTCAATAAAGTAACCGAGGATCATCCTGAGCTTAATAAAGCTATATTAAATAGAATGGCTGAAGTAACAAGCTATAGAAAACCATCTATATTAATAGTTGATGATTCTTCAATTATAAGAAATTCTTTAAAAAAGAATATTTTCTAATGACTATGAAATTTTAATTGCTAAAAATGGATTAGAAGCTATAAGTATTATTACGGAAAATGTTTTATCAAGTAATATGAATATGTCTAAAGAAAATATTGTTGGTATGCTTCTAGATCTAGTGATGCCTGAATCAGACGGATTTGAAGTTCTTGAATTTATGAAAGCAAATGATTTATTCAATAGAATCCCTGTTGCTATTATAAGTGGAGATGAAACTCGAGAAACAAGAAAAAGAGTATACCAATATGAGATTGTTGATATGCTTGAAAAACCATTTAACACAGAAAATATTCGTAGAAGATTTGGTAAAATAGTTAATCTCTATCAATCAAGTAATAACTTACAAAACATTGTAGAAGTTCAAAATGAAGAATTAAAAACAGTAAATGATAATAAATCATTAGAACTAATTATAAATAAAATAATAACTAATATAGAAACTTCAAAAAAGAATCTATGTTATTAAAAAAAGTTGTTAAATTATTAAGTGATGCTTTAGCAAGCAAATATCCAAAATATAATTTGGATTCTAAAAAAAAATAGATAATATTGTTAAGTCATGCGCATTATATAATGTTGGATCAATCGCGATATCCAAAGATTCCGTTATTACAAGTGATTCTATAAAAGAAGAAATTGAATATGGAAATGTTTTATTAAAAAAAATTATATTAAAGATGAAGCTCATTTAAAAGTTGCCTCAAATATAGTTAACTATAGTTTTGAAATGTATAATGGAAGTGGTTATCCAAACGCTTTAAAAGAAAATGATATTCAATAGAAGCACAACTTACAAGTATTTCAGTAAGAATAGTTCAATATTCATTAAATAAATCATTCAATATAGCAATAAAAAAATATATTAATGGTTGAAGATAAGAAATACAATCCAGATATTTTAGATGTTATTAAAGATATGAAAAAAGAACTAAAAGACTTGTTCTAGAGAAATGCAAAAAGCATTTCTTTCTTTATTATAATAAATAGGAGTTGAAGTATATGAAAAAGAAAAAAATTCTTTAAATCCATTAATAATATTTTTGGCAACAATTATAATTGTTTTATCTATTATTTATGGTATATTTATAAACCCAATTAAGCAAGATAATGATTATATAAAGGAACATTCAAAATTTGACGTACATTTTGAAAATCCACAAAGCAATACTTGTTCCTGAAGAAAAAAAAGGTTAGATGGATTAGATTTCAATGAAAGCTCAACAACTTTATCTTTTTTCTGCTTTTTAAAACTAAATGATGTTTATGACTACACTTTAGATGTTGTTAACAATAGTGACACAAGTGTAAATTTAAATCAATTATCTATGACAAAAAGCAAACAAAACTAATGGTAGTGCAGAAAATATAACTTATACACTTACATGGGATAACGGCGAAGAAATAAAAGAAACTGATATAATTGAAAAAAACTCTCGAAGAAAGGTAACTATTCACATACAAGATGACAATGAAGAATATATAGATATTTATCAAAAATATAGTTTTACATTAAACATGAATTTTATTAAAACTAAATAATATGCTATACTATTATGCAATTTAAGAAAGGAAGAAATCTATGGCATCATTTACTACTCAAATAAAAAGATGAAATAAGTAAAATCGAAACAAATAAGTTAGAATCTATAAGTGAATTATGTGCATTTTTAAAATATAACGATGCTATAGATGAAACTTTAACAGTAAAAACTGAAAATCCAAGTGTAGCAAGAAGAATATTTAATCTTTTAAAAAGAATTTATGGGGTAAACATAAAATTAACTATTAGAAGTCAAAAAAAATTCTTTAACAAAACTGTTTATTATTTGCATGTAAGTGAAAAAATAGATATTATCAATACTGATGTAGAAAGTATTTATAAATCTATTACTTCTTTCGGATGAAGAACAAGCATCTTATTTAAAAGGAGTCTTTCTTGCTAATGGTTCAATAAATGATCCTAAAACTAGTAAATATCATTTAGAGTTTTTAATTAACGATGAATTAAAAAGCAAAACTTGTTGATAAATTATTAAAACATTTTAGATTCTCAAGCAAAATTTTAAAGAGAGAAAAAAAGGTTATATGGTTTATTTAAAACAAGCTGAAGAAATAAGTGATTTTATTAAAATGATTGGAGCCATAACAGCGTTATTTTTACTATGAAGATATACGTATTTATAGGGATCACAAAAACATGGTTAATAGATTAAATAACTGCGAACAAGCTAATGTTGAAAAAGTCTTTAAAGACATGTAATGAACAAATAGAAAATATAAATTACTTAAAAAGAAAATGATTTGGAATCTTTAATAGATGATAAAACAAAACTAATAATGACGTATAGACTTAAATATCCAGAGACTACAATGAATGAACTTGCAGAAATCATATCTTTAGAAACGGATATTAATATTACTAAATCAGGAATAAATCATCATTTTAGAAAAATAAAAGAATTAGTTGAAAAAGTAAAAATAAAGATTTTTAAAAAAAAAATAAGCATATACAATGCTTATCACTTTGAATAAAAAAATTACTTATTGAGGGATTTGACTAAGAAATACTAAAGAAGCAAAAACGATATATTATAACTATCGTTTTTATCTTGTTAATATGTTTTTAAAACCTCAAAAGAAATTTTTATTTTTCACAACTCGAATATATCATTTATATATAAAATCACGATAACTTTTTGAATTGACTTGAAAACCTAGATAAGGTATTTTAAAATAAAAATAGAAAGATAGATGACGCAAAAATGAATAAAACAACAATACTTATAATAGTTGTTTTGTTTATGGTAATAGGATATGCAGCATATAATACAACAATAAATATATATGGAAATGGAAAGTTAGCAGAAAACCTAAGTGATTTTAAAAGTATATCTATCTAACTTAAAAGTAAATGGAAAAAGAAGTAAGTGGAATAAATAATACAAAAAGATGAATTTACAATAAATGATATAAATGGAGATATAAGTGTAGATGTAATAAATGATTAAACAGAATATGATACAGAATCCTATTTAGAATGTGTAAAAGAAGATAAAATGTAGGAAAAGTATGGAATTATGATTATACAGGAGGAGAACAAACATTTACTGCTCCAACAACAGGGACATTATTAGAAAACGGAAAGCTACCAGAAACAGGACACAAAACTGGAGGAGGTTCAGGTTACATAGGAAATTCACTTCTAACAGAAAAATCAATGTATTGTTATAACTGTTAAGAATCTAGTGAAGAATCTACTAAAACCATTTCAACAACATGTACAAATGCAACGCCAACATCTGCTTGTGCCAAATCAGGCAACGGATATGCACGTATAACTCTTATCTCAACTGATTAAAATATTTTTTAGTTATTTAAATGAGTATTCATCATATATATTAAATAGGTGAAAATATGAAATATATTAAATATGCTCTTGTAATAACCTTATGTGTTTTATCTTTTTATGCATCAGATAGATTAATACTTTATGTAGAAAATTTAAGTCCTCTTATGAAAGAAATCAAGATGTATGAAGATTCCTTATATGAAAGTCCCGTTAACGCCATTATTGAAGACAATACAATAATAACTGGTAAAAATGGAAGAGAATTAAATAAACGAGAAAGTTATTTAAAAATGAATGACTTTGGATCATTCAATGAAACTTTCTTTGTTTATGATTATATAAAACCAGAAATTTCTGTAATGGACCATTTAGATAAAGTAATAATTGGAAATGTAAGTGATACAGATGTGGCTTTAATAGTTGATAATAAAACTATTGAAGAATATTTATTAACTGAAAAAATAAAATTTTCTAAAATAGTAAAAAAGAACAAGATGAAATAAATAAGAAAGAAATCACATATATAAATGGTGCTTCTAATGAAGATGATTTTAATGATATCCGTCGATTTTTAAAGAAAAATAATTTAAATAAAAATATATGTATGGTTGATGTATCAAATCATTTTGCTTGTATAAACACTAAATCATTTATAATAAAACCAACAATAGAATTAAAAAGTTCCAATATTTCCTCTTATGTAAATAATACTAAAGGAGGATCAATTATTAAGATTGATAAAAATCTTACCATAAATGAATTTAAAGTATATTTAAGTAAATTAAAATATAACAATTTAGAGATAGTTGATTTAATTGATTTAATTAAAGAGTAATTATACCCAATTTGTGGTATAATTTTTTAGGTGATAAACGTGAAAAAAATAGTCTTAATTGATGGAAATAACCTAATGTTTAGAAGTTATTATGCAACTGCTTATTCTGGAAATTTGATGAAAAACTCTAAAGGAGTAGTAACAAATGCTCTATATGGATTTGCAACAATGATCAATAAAATAATAAAAGAAGAAAATCCAGATTATATGTTAGTTGCTTTTGACATCGGTAAAACTTTTAGACATAGAGAATATGCTGATTATAAAGCAGGACGAGCTAAAACTCCAGAAGAATTAAAAGTCAAATGCCACTTGCTCGTGTAATGTTAGACCATATGGGAATAAAAAATATTGGTATAGAAGATTATGAAGCTGATGATATAATTGGAACTCTCGCAAAAGAGCTGATGAAGATCCAGACTGGGATGCAACAGTTATAACAAGTGACCATGACTATTTACAACTTATTTCTGAAGTTGTAGAAGTGAAACTTTTAAAATCAAAAGACTATACCAGATATAATCCAACGAACTTTAAAGAAGAGTATGGAATTGAACCAATTAAAGTAATAGATTTAAAAAGCACTTATGGGAGATTCAAGTGATAATATTCCTGGAGTTGCTGGAATAGGTGAAAAAACAGCTTTAAAACTTTTACAAGACTATGGTTCTTTAGATGGTGTTTATGAAAATATTGATTCTATAAAAGGAAAACTAAAAGAAAAAAACTTGAAACTGGAAAAGATTCTGCATATTTTTCTAAAAACTTGCAACTATATATCGTGATGTTCCGATTTCTTTCTCTTTTTGAAGATATGAGATATACTGGTCCAAAAGATACTTTAAACGATTTTTATCGTGATTTAGAGTTTTATTCACTCATGACTTCTCACGAAGTAAAAGAGAGTACTCATGAATTTGAGTTTAAAAAGTTAGAAAGTGTTTATGAAATAGATAGATCAAAAGAGATAAGTTTCTATATTGAATGTGATAATGAAAACTATCATATGGCAAATATTTTAGGAATGGGACTTTTGATGGAACAAATGCTTTCTTTGTAGAGAAAAAAGATATTGATCAAGTATTTGATTATACAAAAGATGTAAAAAAATATACATTTGATGTTAAGAAATCTTATGTACTTTTAAATAGATTTGATTTAAATGTTATTTATGATTTAAATTTAATTGCTTATCTTTTTTAAATAAAGTTGTTAAAGATGACATTGCTGTTCTTATGAATAATGATTCTTCATCTATTCCTTTAATACATGATATTTTAAAAAATAAAATGGATATAAAAAGCATTGTTGCTGAGAAAGCTAAATATATTTATGATACTCATGACAAAAATATTATAGATATCAAATCTGAGGATATGTATGAACTTTATACTGACATTGAACTTCCTTTATCAAAAGTACTTGCTAAGATGGAAATTGAAGGAATAAAGTGTGATGCAAACATTTTAAATGAAATGCAACAAGCCATTGAAAGTGAAATAGAAGAGGTTAGTAAAGATATATATAATCTTTCTGGATGTGAGTTTAATATAGCTTCTCGTATTCAATTAAGTGAAGTTTTATTTGAAAAGTTAAATCTTCCACATGGAAAGAAATTAACAAGCGGTTCAAATAATAAAATATCGTAACTTAACAAAGATAAATTCAACTTATTTAAAAGGTTTAAAAAGAATTTATTCATGAAGATGGTAAAATACATACTATTTATAAACAAACTTTAACACGTACTGGTCGTCTTTCAAGTGCTGATCTAAATTACAAAACATTCCGGCACGTGATGATTTAGGCAAATTAATCCGTAAAGCTTTCGTGCCTGTTAATGACTTATTCTTATCAAGTGATTATTCTCAAATAGAACTACGTATTCTAGCTCATCTTTCTGGAAGTGAAGCTTTAATAAATGCGTTTGTTAATGGAGATGATATTCATACTAAAGTTGCATCAGACATATTCAAAAAACCAATGAATGAAGTAACACCACAAGAAAAGACGTACAGCAAAAGCAGTTATCTTTGGAATAATTTATGGAATAAGTGGTTTTGGTTTAGGGAAAACATTGGAACATCTCCAAAAGAAGCAAAAGAAATTTATTGATATGTATTTATCTCTTTATCCGGGAGTAAAAAATTATATGGATTTAACTATAAAGGATGCTTATGACTGTGGATATGTTAGAACAATGTTTAAAAGAAAAAGGGCAATTGATGAACTATTTAATTCAAATTATATGGTAAGAAGTGCGGGTGAGCGTATTGCTTTAAATACACCAATTCAAGGAACAAGCGCCGATATAATTAAAAAGCCATGATTGAAATTGATAATGAATTTGAAAACGTAATATCAAATCTAAAATGATTTTACAAATTCACGATGAACTTGTTTTTGATATTGTTGAAAATGAAAAAGAAGAAGTTGGAAAAATAGTAAAAGATATTATGGAACATACAGTTACTTTAAAAGTTCCTTTAAAAGTATCAACTGATTTTGGAATCAATTTATATGAAACAAAATAATTAAGTATGCTATAATAACTTTCAATGGGTGGTTATATGGAACTTGATAAATTTGTTATAGATGAACTTTCTAATTTAAAAGAATTAATTGGTGTAAGTGAAGATTACGAAAAATTTATTAAATATTTTGCAATTATAATAAATGAGTATCCCGTGTTTGATAGAAAAATAGAAACAAGTTTTTCTTTCACTGACAAAGATGCTTTATTTGTTAATTTAACCAATGAACTTGATTATACTATCTATGCTAATACCATCAAATTGAAAGCTTTTTACAAAAAAAATAGCAAAAGAATTTTTATAAAGAATATGCATATTTTGATACTAGAAAAATAGATTTATTATTTGCATTTGCCTTTTAATACATGAACTTATGCATTTATACCAAATGAGTTTAGCAAAGTCTGATAAAAGTCCAATTGGAAGAACATATGAATTAATTATAAATCAAATGGATAAAAGAAGAAAAATAGCATTTATTATGTATATGATAAAAACTTATCGTATATGTTATGAAAAGAACTGCTAATATAGTAGGTTTTAGGGAAACTAAGAAAATATATAAATCAACTGATTTAGGTGTACGGACACGAATATTGTTGCTGTGAATAAGCTGCGACAAGCTTCCTCCAGAAGATGAGCTAAGCAGTTGAGCATCACTGACAAGCGTACAGGCTGGCTATTGCCGCGATGCCGGATGAGATCAGCGCAACGTGCATCATGTACACCATCTTCATGTTAAGCGCAGGCTGCAATTGTTGGATTACGATATTTTATGTTCGTTCACGGATATGAAATAGTTTTTGCGGTTCCTGGCGCTGTTGCTTTCAAATAAAACTCTGGTGGATACGAGAGAAACATATTAACTCCTCGAATTATGGCCTGCGCGTGACTTTGTTATTTCATTAAAATGTTTGCATCTCTTAGTACTGAAATTCAATAGACTGTCTGCGTCGCCAATCGCAGCTTTCTCAGCTGGCATTTTGACCACAAAATATCATGTATTAAGGAAGCAGATGAAAAATGCTTGTCTTCTTCTTTATTGCATAGCTGTTAAGCTAGGCGCCAAATATTTGAAAAATCATCTTTGCGTAACGCGATCCATTAAGTATTGCTCGATATCATTCAATATCTCTTTGATCTGTCTATTCATAAGCACTCTGCACAGATATACAAATCTGACAAAATTTGGACTAGTTGAGGAACTGGAAAAATGTTGTCAAAACAGTTACTAAGCTGTGCCTGGATAACCAACGTTATCCTCTTCATCAGCACGAGTTTGACATCGGCTTCATATTCTGCTGTATTTTATTCCATATGTTCCACACAACAGGTGTTTCTTTACTATTAAAATTTTACCTGCTGGCTAACATATGATCTGAATTTTTTCTTCTTTATTTCTTATTGATCTGTTATATAATCATCAAGTGCGCCGGACTGACTCAGCAATGCTTTCCACTGCGTTTATCACCTGAAACCACTTATTTATAAATGTGTTGATTTTAAATGCATACAACAGCTATTTTATTTATTTTGCTGCGGTCAAAATCTCTTCAAGCATATGTGATCTGTTCTATGACACGAAAAATTTATCAGTTCTTATCAACATCTGCAGCTATGGCGTCCCTGTCATAAACGAAAGTTTCATGTCTGTTGTTATTATTCCATTCAGTGTGTGATGTCTTCATACATCTTGTTCTTTGGAAGACCAGTACATAAAAGTAATCTGGAGGCAGGCGCTATTTCTGTGCTATTTGTGATGATCTCTTTAATGACACAGTTATGTCATTGTTTCATCAACTGCGCACGGAATTCTTCATGGGTGTTTGCTTCTGAGGCAATGCTGTACATTCAAGCCATTGCTGGCCTGTTTATTATCTATATGTTGTTGTGAAGATATCTTTGTATATTCCCACTCTGAGGATGGGCTGCTTTAAATCACAGGTTCATTCTGCGCAACAAACAACAATGCCAACCCAATTTTATTCATTTTAAGCTCTTTCAATCAGTCAAGTTATGTAAGCGGGGACTGCTGCTGTGGAACGATATCGTTTGCTGCTTTTAGCAGTCAATCTCAATTTTGAGGTATGCTGACTTTTTAAGAGAACTGGCCAGCAATAATAATTTCTGGAAATATGTTCTGCAGAGTTCATCATCTCTGGACTGTTAAGCGTGACACATTTTTTTATCGTCTAATGGAATTCAAATCCTAACAATATTTGTTCAAACATGGCATATTCACGAATAATATCAGCCAACCAGCTGTGATCGTATATCTCGTAACAAGCACTGATATAATATTGCTCGCAGGTAAACAAACGCTGCACTGCTACAGCACGCAACATCGGCTGAAGTTGCTTTAATCGTTCGGCCAGAAAACTCTAGTGATATTTACTGTGCAGAATCGACGTGAGCCGCTCCTTTTTAACGCTCTATGTAACGATTTTGTTCGATCGGACCGTGCTTTGTGACAATTTTTGATTGTCCTGCTTTAACAAAATGCATAATCACTTATAGTGCTCTTTTGATATACAATTTCGATAACATATTTTGTCGGAAGTTTTCAGTATATTTCTTC
>VOFC01002285.1_pt1 | contig 24281 bp, 14 predicted proteins | sample 5384161 | NCBI WGS metagenome assembly VOFC01 (sample SAMN12384722, study PRJNA508395) | human gut metagenome | isolation source: healthy gut B | host: Homo sapiens | reverse complement strand
TTGGCGCTGATAAGAAATGGCAGCCGACCGGATCACAAGGCTATTGTTGTGGTTAGCTTACGCAGTAGCCATAGGTAGGCTTAGCGCCAAAACGTACCAGCAGCCTTGCTTACATTGACTTCTTGTTTCACATATAGCAAGTGAAATGAAGCGTAGAAGCTAACAGTTTGCCAGCGCAGCCAACATGTGACCAATGCGCAGGTCGGTTGAGGTAACCTGGCCATTGGCCAGGCGGGCCACACTTGCGTAACCTGGATGATCCCGACTAAAGACTGCCTGACCAAGCACTGTGCCGATGAGGCAAATGCATTAACTGATGAGCTTAGAAGTACTCCTTCTATACTGTGTGTTACGTTTTGCATTAAAGCTAGAAAGCCGGCTTGGTAATGCCAACCAGTTTATGCCCTCATTGGGTGCGCTAATGTATATGTGAGTGAGGATTGAAGGGGTTGCTCCAGCAGCCTAACTCAAGTTGAATGATACAAAGAGTACAAACTTCATAAGGGAGTGGCAGCGCATGGCAGCCAGCAAATTGGAAAGAGGTAGGGAAGAAAGCGCTTGAAGCCAAGAATTTGAGGCAACCCGCTAAGCTTATTTCTTCTTCGGCCAGTAACAAAAGGGAAAGAGATTCGAAGCTTAGTGAGGCACCGGATGCTATGGCCAGGGGAGCGATAAGCAAATCATTGCCATGCCACGCCACCATGGGCTTGAAGCCCGCTATTGCAAACGTGATTGGGAGTTTGAGAGGTACCATGGAAGATTACCTTTTCCGCTTAGCCTCTTAGTAACCTGCCACTTAGCAGTTAATGTGCCTGAGTAGAGATAGTGTGTGCTGCCTTTGTTGCGAGATGGTCGCTCAAATAAAAGAGCACATGCCTAGAAGCCAGAGGATTCCTGTGAGCCCTAGCTGAGCGGAATTTGAGAATGATATTGAGACCGATTGGGCAATGAGAATTATGGCAGAGGCCAGATTTTGAAATGGGCAAGTTGAGCCAAGCACTGCAACACTGACTGGATTGTGCCTTCCCTCATGCAGAGCTGAAGAAAGCACTGGAGGGAGATTTTGATAGCGAGGGTCCAATGGCAGTCGATTTCAGAGACCAGTACTATACATATGACAAAAGTTGCGATACTATTTGATTGATGTAGCGCAACTACTTAGATTTTAGCACGGAATGGTGCAAGGGTATTGAAGACTAGTTCTGTGAGTAAATCTCTTGGTACCAGATTGAAAGAGCGGCTCCCATGTCGACAGATTGTTGGAGAGGTCTGTACTGTTTAGTATAGCAAAGCATTGTGGAACTAGTGATAGCACTTGCGAGCTTCCTGAGGATTACAGTGACCTCTCGTGGTTATGGTTGTGACCATTACTAAATTAATTTTTGAGCCAAGCTGGTTGAGATAAAGTTGCAATTGTTGATTGAGACCAAGGCTAAATTATTTTCAGCATAAGCTGGTGAGCAAGGGAGCCTGTTTGGCTGTTAAACTGGCTGCTCGCATGGAGGCCAGGAAGAGGGGGATTTGAGAACTAACCTATGTGCCAGCCAGCTATTGCCAGCCAAAAGAGCCTAAGGATTTTTGTAACTAGTTTGGTACCAGGAGCCATACCCGCCCTGGTTTGAGAAAGGCTGGCGCTGACGCGCATGTCTTGCCTAGAGGATTTGACCAGGCCACAGTTTGAGATAGCTCTGAAAGTTTTGTGAGTACAGGCAAGGTAAATGGTAAGCTGAGTATAGCTACGCGAGGCAGTACTGCAGCGTACCATGGTAATTTAACAGGTGGCTAGCTGTTGTTTTGCTTATACAGCACTTTCTTAGAGTTGAGTTGTAGGATTGCCAAACTGCAACAGAAAGCAACTAAAAGAGAAAACAATAAGAAAGGGTTTTTAAAATAGCTGTTAAGTAGTTTTGATGGTATTTGTACATGAGGCCAACGTTTGAAATATAGCTAACCATAAAGCAATACTTGGCAATTGTGCATACTTACATTTAAAATAATGTGGTATTACAAAATACTTTTGAGGTAACCTGGTTTTATGAAGGTAAATTGAATTTGGGAGCCATGATTGCTGCATGCTAACAAAAGGATAGCTGAATTTCAGATTGCCTGCAGGGTACCAAAGGTTGAGTGAGTTTGCCCTCATTAATGACCATTCGGGAGAGTATCACTGACTAATACGTTTTGATGAAACCATTTCCCCACTGCGAAGCCCAAACTGACAAAGATTGACTGGCCCCACTGCGGGTTGGGTGCACTAGGCGGTGCTTTTGACAAGTCACTGCGTGGAGGTTTTGACTCTTAAGGGATTTGATTTGGTAGCCCTGAAAGCGTGAGGGGTTTAGAAGTAGATTTAGTAATTTGTTGGGGTAGCAAATAACCAAGTAAAGCATTGTTAGTATTTACGCAACGTAGCCACATGGCCAGCTATCGATGGCTAAGCCTAGTGCCCTGAGGGAATTTATAGCCAGGCTAATTTTTGATTGAAAATAGAAGTTTGCCATAGTATAAGAGGTTCCCTCAGTGCCCATGAAGCTTAGGGATGGCGGTATGGTAGTTTTATGCAAAGGACTTAGCCTTGAAACATGATTGGTATGATGAGATCGACTGGGTGAGGAGCTGACGTTGCCGGACTGTGGTGCACCACTCATGACTGGAGGGCCTGATTAACTGCGATGGCATGCAGCAATTTTGATGCTAATTGCCTAACGCCATGGCCTGTGAAAGCAAAAGCCTATAGAGATGGTGCTATATCAAAATTTAAACCATTTGAGCCACGATTTGTGCCATGAAGCTACCCATTTATATTGGCAGATTTTCTAAGGGGAGCAGGGTGCAGCCTACTACAGCCAGTACTTAGCCACACATTGTGAAACCCTCAATTTTGATATATTTAGCTAAGCCAAATGGTTTGATGACCAAAATAAACTAGATTTTTATCATGCCAGTGGCTCACTGCCCTAAAACTCTTTCCATATAGCAGCCGTCCCTGTTTGCCATTTTGGCAAAAGCACAAGAATGAGAAGGTATTGATAACCTGTAACCAAGGTAGAGAGAGAGCAAAAAGCAGAAATCTACCCAGCCAGAGGACCCTTGAGTCGAATATTCAGGTATGATAGCCCGAAGTAGCAAAGCCAGCTATACTCGCTAACCTGTTGGCCCTGATGGATTCCCTCATGGTTTGATATCGCGGTTTTGCCTATATTGAAAAGAGTTGTCTTGCCTGGTTATTGGCTGCTGTAGCTGGGAAAGAGCACCTTTAGCCTTCAAACTGTTGAAAATGGCTGCTCAAACCTTGAAATTTTGTAGCATTTGCCAAACTTTGGTATAGGCATCCCCTAGGGCGCCTTCAGGGTCATCTAACTTTCGCAAAAAGCCAAGCTAGTTACTAACTTTGAGTTACTCCCCAAAAGCAACAGAGTTGTCATGAAATGCCAATATGAGTTGGTGTTTTATGAGAGTTAGGCACTTGTGAGCACAGAATTAGCTGCTGCTCAAAGAGTGTTGTGGTTTAATTTTGGTAAGTATTAACATAAACTTCATTTTGAATCACTTGTTTGAGTTCTGTGCCATAACATAAAACAACCAAAATGTGCAATATGGGTAAGAAAAATGAATATGATTGATAATGCAATAAATAAGAAATAATTTCGTATATTTGCATAAAGAAAATTCTTAATAAATAAAGATATGAAAAAAGAAAGAAAAGAAATCAAAAAACAAAAGGGGGATGAGGATTCTATACCCCTGGAAAACCCTAATGAGAAGTTTGCAGTGGAAATATTGATAAAAAGGTGGATTACAATGTAATGTAGTAAAAGTTGCAAGAAGCACCCGAGGTTGTTGATATCTTAAGATTGGATGGGCAAAGGGAGAATTATTAACAACGAAAAAATGAAGAGTATTACTGCATATAAAAATTCCCTCAATTAAGAGAAAGCATAAATTATGATAAGGAGATGAGAAGTATGAAAGATACTTAGATGTAACTTTGATATGATGATTGAATTTGATAAAAAACAAAGATTGTGCTAAATAACCAAAAACATGATGAAACTGACGGCCAATTGTAATTTAATTTGGTATGTTTGTATTACTGTTTTTTTTTGGGTTTTGTTTGGATTATTTACCATATAAAAAATACTGCTATTATTCATATCGGTATGGATAGTATTGCCTCTATTCGATTTAATATTATTAAATAACTAAAATAGCTTAGAATTAACTATGAGATAACACTGAGTAGAGATGGTAGTATGTGGTGCCAATGCAGGGTGGGGGAGATTATCAGTTGCTCTAATAATCTTCCTCGTATTCTTGCCTTTCTATGTATTTCATAAATGCAGTTCTAGAAGAGGATAAAAAATAGCTTGAGGAGAAGCATAAAATGACTAAAAGTAGATTATATATTAACTTTAATTTGCCATGGCAGATATTTGTTTGCATATACTAAACCTATATTCCCCTGGGTAATTAACTTTTATTGGGATATTATATAATAGTTTATTAAAGTTGGGGCTAACTAATAAAATTAAGCCTAATGGATATTTTTTTAGTGGAGTTATAACGATATATTATTGGTTGTTTTTTGTTGTAAGTATGAATTAATAGCCAGTGGGGTGTAAACTAGATTTCACTTGTTGACCTTAAGGCAAGGACAAAGGCTAACATGTTAATTCGAGGTAGCAGGTTAGCTGGCAATATAGGCATGTGGCATATATTTTGGTTTTATTATTTAATATTGGTGATAGCCCATGAAAAGCATTTTACTTATATTGACTTTCATTGATGGTTGATAGGATTAAAATGTATTTAATATTACACTTGAGGGTAGTAAGGTGTAGATTTTATTTTTATTAACAGATTATTTTGTGTAAGTACTAAAAAGCCAAATATCGCCATTTTGTGCAGTAACTAGACTCATTGACCTTTACTGCACCCAAGCTAATTTGGGAGGTATTGATAGCTAGCAGAATAAGCAAAACAACAATCTGAGCTAGTTTGCCCTTTTAACTACTTTTGAGATTGTATTGCTTAGAGTTTAAACTATTGATAGTGCTTTGATAGCTTTCTGGGTAGACCTAATTTGAAACTTTATTTTTATAATATATAATGTTTTTGGGATTGATAACTGTTGCGACAGTGACTATAAATGAAACCCTAATAGCCCAGGTATACTCGATTTGGTATATGTACTAACTTTCATTTGGTAGTGCATCCCTATTGAGAAAGCAGGTTACAGGTAGTGGCATAGGCGCTTTCTTAATTATCTACTAAATGATTGTTTAAATTTTCTTCAAATTGTTCGTTTAAACAATAACATAAGTATAATAAAAAAGTTTTAAAAAGAAAATTTTTTTATAAATTGTATATTCAACTTCATTTAAATATTTCATGCTTATTTGTTCAAGTAATAGAAATTGCTCTATATTAATTAATTGAAAGGTTTGCACGTCAATAATAGTAGATATTATTCTATGATTTGATTTTAAAAAGAATATAAACTACAAATAAAGCACTAACAAAAACTACTAATAAAATAATAAAAACAAAAAAATAATAACATAATAATTTTATTTTTTATGATAGGGAATAAATTTATTCCCTATCTGATTAATACTTTATTTGATTGATTTTTTTACAATCTCAAGCCCTTTTATTAATATCTCTTTCTTTTCTTCTTTTGTATTTTCGCTTTTGAAGAAAAAAGAAAAATCATTTATAACATAGACTTGTTTATAAAAAAGTCTATAAATCCGTCAATTAGTTTTTTATCTGCATTTGTTGCAATAGTTGAAAAAAAAAAATTGAAAGTAACATTTCTAAATTTTTTTCTCAAAAGATTTTATTTGCTTTTCGTTTGCACCCTCAAATAAATCTTTTTTTGTAAATTTCTGTTTTCGTTCTAAAGATGTTTTGAAAAGTCCTGCATTCTTTTCTTTTTACAGATTTAAGAACGTCTAAAAAGCAATTAAACTATTTGCTTTACTGTTTGCACTTGCTTTTTACATTCACTTTGTTAATTTGATTTTCATAATTAAATTGCTTGAAAGTTTTATTATTTATTATTTTTATTACCTTTTCAAATAGACTTTCAAGACTTTTTAAACTATCTTAATAAGGTATTATTTATTTCGTTTCTGTATTGCAAATATAAGAATTATTTTTTAATCTACAAAATTTTTAGAAAATTATTTTCTTAAAAAGTTTTAAATAAAATCTTTCAAATATCTTTTTGTTTTTCTCACATTGCAAAGATACGGACTTTATTTTAATATACAAACATTTTCAAGAAAATTTTTTGAGAAAATGAATATTTTTATTTTCAAAATTATTTTTGTGAAAAATCTATAAATTCAAAAATTTATTGCACCTAAAAAGGACTTAATTTTTTGCACTTAATTTTTGGGGGTTACAGGGAGGAGGGAGGAGGAGGAGGAGCACATATTTTGTAGTGGGCATATATGATATGTATATGGATATTCTTGTAAAACTTATAACCTATTATTGAGGAGTGTGTATTATATATATATATATATTGATAAAAATATTAATGGAGCTAAGGTGATAAAAGGGTAAAAAATAGCAAGATATATAAAAAAAAAAAGCAATTTATTTAACAAAAAGCCATATATGGACTATGGTAAAATATGGGGGAAAGGGGTTTTATAGATTAAAATATAAGAAACAACTAAGTTAAGTTGCTTAATAGTAAAAAGCCAGGTAACCTGGTTAAGAAATGGGTTGGGTAAATTGAGCCCTAGGCAAATAGTAACTCTTCAATTTCAGGATTATTATATGGCTGATTGGTATATAATATGATGAGACACTGTTTTAGCTTATTGGGTTGGTAGGTTATTATAACCAGTATAGGCATATATAAGAAAGTATGTAAAAAAACCTGGGATAAGCCCTAAGTTATTGATTTGTTTGTTTAAATTTAAATTAGCTAATGAGGGGATGAGAGGGATTTGAATTGGGTATTGAGTAGTTTATTGTAATAAGTATTATAAGATTGGTATTACAATATTCCCTCGTTAGGAATATATTGAGATATTGAAAGTTTGATAACTAATATAGGAGCCCCTACCTTTCCCAGGTAGTGTATTATTAGAGGTTTTATAAAACCTTGTTTGGTAAGAGAAATTACCCAGGTTTGATTTGGGTAAAATACCAAATAAAAACCTTAGTAAAAATACCAGAATGATTAGAGCCCCATTGGAGAGAAAAACCAGGGAGATGGGTTAATCGGGTTTGTAATTCATCTAATTTCATACGTTTATTATTTAAAATGTTATTATTACAATGCAAATATAAAAATAATATATTATATATGCAATAAACTAATTGCTGCCTTGAGGTAACTAAAACCTTGAAGGTTGGGTTAACCTTTATCCCTAAAAGCCAAGTATTAATGGAGATTGCCATTTAACCTATAACTATAAACTAATATATAATAATAACTAATGAAACTAGGCAATTTAGGGTAACTAAATACAAAAATTAACTAAAATAGCAAAAATAATAAATAATAAATAATATAAATAACTAAGCAAAAAAAATTAAATAAGAGTTAACTAGGAATATTAACTAAATATAAAAATTAAGAATTTACCAAATATAAAAACTTTTATGTATACCAAAAACTAATAATTTGAATTAAATTGTGATACTAATGCCCCTAAAAAACTAAAAAACTTCAGTAACTTATATATATATATAATAAATAAATAAATGCAAACCTGGGGTACTAAGGGAATTTTGAGAAATATTAATGGTGAATTTTTTTAACTTTTTTTAACTTTTTTTTGTTTTAACTTTAAAGTGTGTGTAGTAAACTATATGGTATGAGTAAAACTATATAGTGAGTTGAGTGGCTTTGTATAGTGGGGTAAGTTTAACTAAACCTTGTTTTTTAACTAAATAAAAAAAGCCCAACAAGTAACACTGATATATGTATTAGGTATTATTATATTAATAGATGGTATATTAGTTATAGAGGAGATAGGTAGGTATTATATTATGTACCTTAGTTAGAGTTAGTATGATTTTGTTTTATTTTTGTGTTGGGTAGTGTGGGAGGTACTCGGTATTTGTGGGTAACACTGTGGGTATTTATTGATGGGGTATAACTATTGTGAAGGCATATACTAAAAGGATTATGATTAAATTATTCTGAATAGATGAATTTACTTTGTTAGGTAGGCTTTCATTTGGATTAGGAGCAAGATCGTTACGATAAGTAGGATTAGTGATTTCATAATTTTTAGTATTATTATATGTACCTTAGTATAATCCTATATGTGTAGGATACCAGGATTAGTGATGAGGTGTATAGGGTTAGGATTATTAAACTATTGAGATTATATAACCTGTTTTTTTTGTTTGTTGGGTGGGTGTAACTTATTGAGGCTGGTATATTTTTCATTAACATGTGAGGGTTAGGATGAATTCTTGGATAGGATTATTCGTTATGTGATAGAGGATATTATTTCCCCTTTTTTGTTTTACTTTTTTATCTTGAAACCCTTATGAATGTAAAAAAAACTACCCTGAGTGTTTTCTAGTAACCCATTTAGTTGTACATGAGAAAGGATAAATAAACTGCTTTGATTTATGGGTTTTTGCCATGAGATGAGCATATCGTTATACCAATTTGGATTATACCCTCATTTTAAGTTGTTGTTGAATATAACGGTGTATGATTTGAAGTAATAATATAAAATTGATTAGTTTGCCCTATTTTCCATATAGTATGATAACTAACGTATTGATAACGAAATAGTTATAGAAAGAAACCAAATAGTATTTTTTAATAACTATGTACCACTTGAGTTGATATTGAGTTGTTACTCTTCTTCGGTAGAAACTGGGTTTGATTAACCTGAGTTCTTTCCCATAGGATGTTCGTTAACGACATGCCCAGGGCTGAATATATTCCCTGGGTTGGTTGCCAGGGAATAACCAATTTGTGATTTGAGTTACTGACAACCATATAGAGCTTAGCGATTATGGATATGAATACCCTTGTGGATATTGGTATAGAATAATTGATAGTTACAATGGGCAGAAAAGAACTGCATTATGTTTGCAAGTAATGGGTAGATTTTCCATTGGTTTTAGAAACTTCTTCAAAACTGATTATGAGGATAATTTAGAAAGTTGAATGTGATATTACACATTTGGGATAAATAAATTGGTTAACTAACTTTGAATTTATTGATTACTTTTTTTTTGTATTGAGTAATAGGATATGAGATGTACCTGGTTTTATTTATTAAGTTGGAGCATAAAACTCTTCTATTTATGCGTTGAGTAATTTATATAAGTTTACCATAGTGATTATTTATTTAGTTGGTTAAATAATTCCCTGATAACTTTCAAAGTTGTTGGAAGATTTGTTTACAATTTGATTCATTTTTTGATATCATTGTCAGATATTGATATATTGGGATATATCTTCTTCCTACTGTTATCAACCTTGGATAAATTCCCCGGAGATGTTTTTGAGTGGTTTGTGATATAGCCCCTGATGTTCCCTGGGGTTGGTGAAGGATTGAATAAGATAAACCCCCAACTGTGAGGGTGAATAGCCCTGTATTGGTATTGACATTGCTTTGTTAAGTCCATGTGAGAAATAATGTTTTGGAGATTTTTTGAAAACCCCTGAAGCATAGGTGATGATATATCCTGAGATATAAGCAGCAAAGGTTATAAGTGATGAGTAAAAACTGGATATTGGTAAACTTTCTTGTTAATATAAAAACCCTTATAATAACCCTAAGTATAAATGGGATGAGAAGCAAGCAGTTCCCGGATGGCCTCTAAATTTTTTAATTCTTTCATAACGTGTCTATATTAAAATTATTTGAGAAATATTTCTCACTGCAAATATACAAAATTATTTCTAAACTTGTTTCTATAATTACTTTTATTTTTATAAATATAGAGGTTCTGGGAGGTGTTTTGAGTGCCTCCCAGAGGATTTTGTTAATATAATTATAATAAATAATGGTTGCCAGGCTTATTTAATTTCCCCTCTTTTAGAAACATGCCTTGTAAATTAATTCCTAGGGTTTGTAAACTGAAGGTAGCGTGTTTGTTTGTTTATATATGCAGCATATAACCATTTGTTTAACGGGATTTACCTTGTAAGTTTTTATAAGATTGGCAAAACAACTAGATAACTAGCAAAGAGTTAAAGATTTGCCCCATTTTCGCTAAATATTTTTTAGGAGGAAGGTTTTTATTAACACCTATAAACATTGAAGTAGGGTGATTGAAATAAAGTATGGTATATTTGCATGGAACTAACCAATAAAGATGGTAACCGTGGAGAAGTGAATTAGTTGCAGAGCAGCTAAAGGTACTAACGGGTTATAAGTTGTATCTCTTGATTGAGAAATTTGGTTGGAAAGCCCAGTTGTTTTCTGAGTTGATTGAATGATATGAATCTCCCATCGTTATGACAAAATTCATCCATGAATGAGAACTGCAGCAGATGACAATTTTATTTTTTAGGGGATTGGTATAAAAATAACAGTTATATGATTAAAATGAAAGAATAATAGGTAGTATATAGATTTGTAACTTGATTGAATATAAGCAATTGAGTTTTGTAATATAGTTTGATTAAAATTCATTAGAAGATTTGAGATGTTTAGCCTTTTTCACCCATAATTGGTTAAATGTAGATTTGCCCCCTAAGAAATTGCTGACTTAACTTGAATTGGTTATTAACTGATTGTAAGTTAACTGAGTTGTTTTCATATTTTTGTCTATTTTAAAATTGATATGCAAATATAAGCATTTTTTATTTTTATAGAAAAATATATCTAATTTATTTTTTTTGGAGAAACTGAGGATGTGTACTTTATGAAGGCAGTGGATTAGAACTCTTCTTTATTATTAAGGTAATTGGGGAGTTAGCAAATATGAAACCCCTCTTGTGGTGAAGCTTCATTGGTTCAAAGGGGGTTACTGTTGATTAATTATACCCTGCCCCCGTTTTTAAATAACCATGTGTAAAACTTTGCTTTTATTTTTTGGTAAACTAATAACCCCCTGATAAACTGAGTTTGAGAGATAAGTAAACCTTTTTGTATTTTTTTTCTTTTCTTTGTTGTTAATGGGTTTTTGCTTCTACTAATTCTTGTATACCCGAAGAATATTCATCTAACCATTCACATCCCAAATGTTGTAAGTCATTAAAGAAGATACTAAACTCATCATAAGTAAGTCTAGTATCAAAACCTACTCCATGATATAGTTGTACTAAAGGAGTAAGGATTCTTCTTAGTGTATTGAAATCTTTTAGATAATTTAATTTTATTGATTTGGTCTGAGGTATTTTATATAACACACACCCTTCAGTTTCTACCAACAAGCCATTAGTTGGTGGTAATCTTTTCTCGTTCATAAGCAAGTTTTTGTATTATGAGTTGTACATAGGTATTTCTCTCTTTATAGATAAACATTACCGAGAGAAGTATCTCATGTTTCGGTAATATCATCTGTATGAAATTGCCTGGGGCAATCACTGTAGCTACTACTGGAGAATCCTCCTGAGAGAAATTCTCTAATATCATTTCTGCCCTCTTAATGGGTTCTGGTTTTGTTGGGTCCAAAGTTAGGACTGGAGCAGTTATACATTCCTTGATGCCCTGTGTTAAGGCATTATATAACCATTCATCTTTTATATCCTCTACTTGGAGGTTTTTCATTGTAATCATATCCTAAACCTATTTAGAGTCCATACACCCAGGATATTAGAGAATACCCATAGTTCCCAGTTTTTGTAAAAGTTATAGGGTTTACTGAATTGAGATGTTTGAAATATTATCTGATTTGGTGTTCTAGATAACATTTCTGCATGGCAAGTGAATATTCCAGAAGATAATTGAGCTTTAAAAGCTTTAATAATATCTTCATCACTTTTAGTCTCTAATGAGGTAAGCAATTTAATAAATTCTACCTCTACACCTTGAGACATGTTTACATTTCTGAAGGCAAAACTTTTCTTTATTTTCCATATTCGTCATTTTTTTTTTTTAAAAACTCTAAACTAGTTCATCTAGTTACTTTCATTATGTTTTAACTATTGTTTTTATTTTCTTTAAACTAATATATAGCATATTGTGAGCCCTTATGGCAACTAAGTGAAGGATACTTTTTGAATAACCATGTTTTGAAGTTTTGTCAATTAAAATTTATAGCAAACCATTGTCCTGATATAACCTCGCTTGCCATAGTAGATAACCTTTTTAAACAAAGTTTTAAGTTTTGGTAAACAAACCTGGCAATTGGTGATATACTAAAGCATTAGGTAACTAATTATAAATGTAAAACTGGTTGCCAAAGATGATTGGGAAGCCCTTCGAGAATATTGGTGGTAGCCTGTATTTGTAGTAGGGAAGGTATTTCTTTCCTCTATACTGTGTGTTTTTGGTATTCCTTATATAGGCCAAAATATAAGTTTTCATCGAATATTCCAGATCTCCTCATCATTGCTAGTAGAGTATGATAAACTGTATTAATATGCCGATTGTTTAAATTGAATAACAAAGTTAATTATAAAACTTGTGAGATTCTTAAAAACTTTCTTTTGTTTAAATAAAAAAAAATTATTGATTAAAATGTAAAGTTAATGTATATGTCTCGATTTCCCTTTAAGAATGTCTCATGATTTGAGTCTTCATATTTATGACAGGCATAAGTTTGAGTAAACTAATTAAATAATTCTTACCATAACTGGTGCAGTATCGGTGGGTTTTAATTTAAAGTAAGTACCTTGATTAATCCTGTTAAACCTGGTTTTTACTGTAGTACCCCCTGTATTCATTTTAAGATTATTTGAACAAAAGCTCATATATGTGTATTACCCTACTTTCCTTTGTATTAAAAAATATTATAAAAGTAGAAAGGTTGCATTTATTTACTAACCAACCGAGGATTAGTATAAGTAAGTGTAACTTCGATTGTTGGCAAACTAAATAAAAAAGCATGGTTGATAAAAAAGGTATAAACATCTTTTTTAATAGATTGAATAATTGAATATGAGGAAACTTCTCCAGATTTGAATTCCCCCTGGGTTAAAAATACCCCTTTTCAAAAGGAAAGATGTATTAATTGTTAGGTTTTCATATTTTGTCTATATTAGAATTGATATGCAAATATAATTCTTTCTTTCTCCAAATCCCATATTAAAGCTGCACAAATCTTTATCCCTTATAAATATCCCATATTCTAAGTTTTAATAATATCTATGCCCATAAATACACAAGAGGGCATTAATATTAATATCCATACGATAGAGAAGGTTATTAATATCATAGTTAATACCACATAATACACCATTACCCATCAGTTTATTGGTTGATATGCAATTATGTATCTTCATCAAAGTACTATCATTTTTTTTTATATTCTAATGCCATAAGTTATTTCCCATGAATTTTAAATCTTACTATCTTACTTTTTTTCTACATACAAAATGATTTTCATATCAACTTTCATCATAACCTCTATACTCTAAATCATATCTTACATACAAATTCAATAGGTTATAAATATCCCCTATACTTTTCTTATTCACTGATAAATTAGGTTTCACCAGTTGTTCCCCTTATAATATCAAATTACCTTCCCAGTTTATTAGCTTTGGCACAGTTTTATAATCTCCTACCTTAAATTTGGCTAACCATGAGGAGGCCTAGGTTTACTAACCATATTTTTACCTTTTTTTTAGGATTGAGGGTTTTTGCTACTTGTTTAACTACTTGTTAAGGGTTATTAGGCCTTGGGTCATTTTGGATAATCCCCTTTTGTTCTTCGATTAATTTTTGTACCTCAGGGAATAATTTTTTCCTCAGAGGTACTACCCAGCAGGCATTCCATAAATTTGGTAAAATAGTTTTACCTTGCAAGTTTGAAATTGCCAAATTTTAGTTTCGAAATTCTTTATTATTTCCTTAAACCGATAATAATAGATATATCCGTACTTTGGATTTATACCTATAGTGGTGTTTTGGCAATAATCTAGAAAATCTTTACCTAATTCGGATATAAACTCTTCCCTTTTAAAATCATAGTTCTCTTGGTCGAGTTTAAATAGTTTGACATAATCTATTGCTTCCATATAAACTTTACTTGTGATTATTAAACTTGGATGTTATCCAGTTTATCCCTAAATAAATATCCCCCCATATCATCCTCCCATAGTATGAGGGTAATAAAACCTTTTGAAAATTGCCAGGATTTAACCCTTTGGGTAACCCGTAACATAAAAATATGCTTAGGCGCCCATAGGGTTATTTAGAATCCCTTCAGTAGTGAGTAAATTGTATAGGTAACATAGCCCTGGCATATTATGGTAAAAACTAGCAGGTTGTAATAACCATTAACTAAGGTGGTTTGTGGTAATTACTGATTACTTACCTGATTGCCAGATTTGATTTAACTATATATAGGTACTGGCTATTGCTTCTTTTGTATGATTGTGTGGTGATAACATTTTTTAGTAGGGTAGTTTTGTGAGCGTCCCCCTAAACTGCTGATTGCTGGTGTGCTTAAGTACTGAACCAGTATGTAAATGGGTGCCAAATAGGTGTCATAGGTTCTTTCAGATTTCATAAGCTTTAATTTTTGTGTTTGGCAGCCAACCTGAGGATATTGCGGTTGTGATAATAACACTAGTCAAAAAGCTGCCTATATAACCCCTTTCGTTGCTTTTTTGCGTTTTATTTTTTTGTTATTGTTAATGTAATGAATATATTATGAGTTGAGCTAAAAAGCAAACTTGAATAAAAAAAAGATGTGTATAAACCCCTGAAAAGAAATTACTGCGTTGGGATTGATATAACAATACAGTAAAAACTATAAAGAATTTATAATTTTTAGAATAACAAGTGAATAACTGAATTAAAAAGATTTGCTGCTTTCCGTTTATGTAATTGACTAAAACTACCCTGTTTTTTTGCATACTGCCAGAAGATGGTGTGGCCATTTTGTATGAATTAGAGTGCCCGGGTAATTTGGCCCCCGGGCGGCTGGGTTGTCAAAGGGTTATGCAGGCTTGTTCCCTGGTTTGAGTGCTTCATTTACCAGGCAAGGTATAGCTGCATGACGGGATATATACATGTTTAACTCCGATTGGAGATTAACTGTTGATGATGGGGGTTTTTGTTGTTACCCCAACCAACCCAACCTTTTTTTTTGGAAGTTTTGGTTTTGGAGAGAGTTCTACCAATTTAGCATTGGCAAAAAATGGTGGCAGCTTTCTTGAGCATACCCCAACAATTACTTTTTTTTAGTACTTTTTTGTACCAGGGCAGAAGCCTTAGTAGTATAAATTTTTTAATTACCAAGTTGTTAACAAGCCTGGTTGCAAGCTTGGGTTAATAACCTGGTTTCATTCTTTTTCATAACGTCTATATTTAAAATGTTAGTAAAATAAAGTTTATTTCTTTTTCTCTATGCAAATATAAAGAATAATATATTTAATACAAAAATATTTCTATATTATTTTTCTATTTGCCCAGGTTAATCGGCTAGGAAGTCGAAGATTTCTGGAGGATAGTTAATTTCGTCCTCTGGGTCATTTAAGTAATCTTCGTAATCCTCATTATATTTATCGTAGAGGTTATCTTGTGATGTATTGGGTACCCTTGTCATCTTTCAGGATGTTTATTTACGAAGTCATAAGCTTCTTGGTGGTCATTGCCTTTGTCTGAAGGGATAAATTGGGTTGCCCTAAAGAATGAAGTTTAACCAACCTGAAACCACTATTTAATTCCTTAGTTCCCTCAATACCATGGGTTGATTTTGGAGCCCGTTCATTCCTTATGTTTATAACATTAACCAACGGTTTGGTAGTACCCTGAAGAAGATAATGTAAGCTGGTGGGGAGCCTAAGCGGAGGAGCAATCTTATTTTGTAAGGGCATTGTGCTTAACACAAGTAGTGGCATTTAACTATGGCGGTGGCAAAGCCTTAGTTGTTTTGGTTGGGTTCCTCTTCAGTGGTTTTAAAGACCCTTGATGTTCCCTTTAATGAAGTATTTGGCTGCCGGTCCCTCTTGTAGCTTCGTTGCAGATTTATGGTGTACCCTCATTCCCTCTTAATAAAACTATTTAACTTTTAAAAGCAACTTTAAAGTTGTTTTCTTTGAGTCATAACCAAAGCCCTCAGCCAGGGTTACTTGGGAGACCATTCAGTGTTGACCCAACCTGATTTAAGTATTGCCCCCATGCTATATTGGAAATTTTAAAAGTGTTAGTTCCTGGGTGGAATTTGAGATTGCTCCCTTGCAGATATTAAAAGAAGTAACAAGTAACTACCGGGGGTAGTATGCTTAACTTCATTCTTGGTGTAATGGTGAGCATAACTGGCATTTGGTATTCACTTAGCATATTTATCAGTTGAGGAGTATTCTCGATTTCCACGTATAATTCAATGTGCTCATCTAGTGCTCGAATTATTTCGTCATCCTCAATCTGAAGGAGTTTTTTGATTAAGTCTTGGGCAATATCATTTCCATTTTTAACGTCCTCTTTGATTGAGTTGAGTGATTCAATCTGAATAACCAGCAATGGCTTTAACGATGTCACTTTTGTTTCCTTGTCCATAATTAAATTTTCTTTATGCAAATATACTAAAAATTATTTTATATAATATATTCTTTTTAATAAATAGCTTTTGATGGCAGGTTAACCCTAACACTGCTGCCCGTTGGTATACCTTGTACTGTGCACGAATTTCGAGTGCCTGGTATGAGCTAGCGCTAACTAGCCTGATGAGGGGTAGCCATTTAATGGTGTGGTGATTCCTAAGTTTTGGTTTATATAACCATATTTACATTTTTGATTAATTTAGAAAGACCAAAAGAGCACTGAGGCTAATGTATTGTAACCAGAGTACTAACCATTGACCAACGAATGGCTAAAAGCCTGTGATGGTAAAGCAAAGTAAGTGGCTCTCTGTGCCTGCCCAGCACAGCAATGCGCACATACTGCCAGCCCCGAAACGCCCACTTGCCTGCCACGCAAATCGGTTTTGCACAACGCACGCCCATGACACGCGATACGCTTTTGCTGCACCAGCTGAAAGCTTAGAGTTTTGCTGGCAGCGGTATACCCAAGCCAGTGACGACCTAACCAGTATGACGATGGCATGGCCAGTATTTGGTAGCTTGTGACAACAACCATTTGCCCCTTTGCGGCGAGGCCACCCTTAGCACACCCGCCCCACTGGGTTTGCCAAGTTTGCTTGTTTGCTCTGGTGCTAGCTAGGATGGGCGCCCGGCAGGCTTTATTGCTACTTGTTGGCTGTTTGGACTGAAAGCCTTTGTTTAACACACATGCCAGCATGTTTGCCCAGCACTTCCAATTTAATGCCAGGCAGAAATTTAAAGGCTATTTGCGTGAGGCAGCGCCCAAAAGGCTGACTAAAGCACTTTGGCGAGGTTGGTACGTGGTTGATTTTGACTCTTCCTGCTTGTTTTGCCAAAGCCATTTTACATGTTATATTGGGTGAATAGTGAATTTATTTGTAGCTCAATATGGTTATAGTTTATAAACCTCGATGTTTGGGATTTGCTTACAATTTCGAGTTTCACTGCATTTGTTTTAAAAACTTCTTGGTTGAAGTATGTATAACTTCCTGAGATAAGTAAAGTTTGTCGTGCACAGTTTATGTAAAGTAAGGTGGGCAACATATAAGAAATGTCATGAAGTGTGAAAGCTAACCCAGAGTGATGGCTACTTTTTGGGCTGAAAGGTATTGCAAAAGCATGGGGTGGTGCATTGCTGCTACTAACCTTTGGCTTAAAACTAGCACTTTTTGAGGTGCAGCTCAGCTAATTGCCAGGGGGTGCGATTGGTGTTCGGCAACTAATGGCCGCAGCACTTTTGCATTTGTACTACGTGACAGTTTGGAGTGACCAGGTTTGCCAGGTGGCATTTCACAACCCCATTGTGATATTGGTGGCAGGAGTTTAACTTCCTCCCTAATTTCAGGTTTGAGTGCGCCTATAGTAGCTGCCAGTATGAGGTATTTTGTTAGATTGCCCCAATTGCAGAGTATTGAGTATTACTAGAAATGACTAATTCTCCACCATGGGTATGAGGTAAAACCAAACTAACGCCACGGGCAATGGTGGCAGGGTTTGTTTGTTTGTACACTTATTTTGAGATTGAAAACAGTTTTAGCAGATAGATTTTTTTGGATGTGTAAAAATTGGTAGCCTGTTTGAGCTTCGTTTTTTTTGGCCTACTTGTTTTTGAGAAACAAATAAACTTCCTTAGCCTTAACTGATTTTTAACGTAAGATTGCTTAGGCGAAGCAAGCCAAGTAGATAACCAGTTTTAACCCCAATGAGCAAAAACTGGAAGGTAGCTCTTTTTCGGTAAACCCACATTGCCCCAACGGCATAAAGCCAAAGTTATGTACTTTTGGATTTGGCCGTTGATTTGCAATGATGTGAGCTGACAACTGTTGGGGTTGTTGTTTGAATTTGTTTTAAGCCTTTTGTGCAGCTTTTTTATATTTGTGCTTTTTATGCAATTGTAAACACTTGTTAACCATTTACTTTTAATTAATTTTTTTAAATGTTATGTTTAACTAAATAGTTTTTTAAGGGAAGGTACCCAACGGGTTAATTACCCGGTAACCATTTACCCATAATTTACTTTTTTTTAAGCCCTTTGCCAAAAACTGCCAGCGGCAATTTGAGGCCAGGGTTGCCCCAGCGTTAACTGGCAGTTTTTCGATATCGTCTTCATCATAATCGTCTGGGTCAGTTTCAAGGTCTTTGTCGTCGCAGGCGCCTCAGGATTCTTCAGAAGTCATTTTGAGGGTTTGCCGGTGGTTACCCCCCCCACCCGGGGCCGCCGCCGCCGCCGCCGCCGCCGCCGCCGCCGCCCGGCCGCCGCCCGCCGCCACGGCCCCCGCCGCCCGCCCCCGCCCGCCCGCCCGCCCCGGCCGCCAGTTGAAGCGAAAGGTACCCTAACCCCTTGACATGATGGGAGCAGGGATGTACTGGCACTGAAGCCGGCCCGTGACAATGATGATTTGCGTATTCGGTTTTGTTCTGGAAACGAATTCCCCAAATACATTTTACATGTGTTTGGTTGGTTAATAATTTATTTATATCACTCTGTTATAAGTTTCTTTACCAGTATAGTTTTGGTATATTCAGATTTTACTAATTCCTCTGAGCAATATTGAATTTGTTTTGTCTCATCTAGAGTTGTCTTTGAATTCTGGTGAGGATTGGTATTGTAACCTGAGGAGGCAAAGTTATTGCCTTGTAAGTGAGGCTTCTGCCTCCACCAACTTAAAATGGGTTTACCTGGTTGATGTCTGTGATTTTTAAAAACTCGTTATTATTCATTGCTATATTTAATTTTGGTTTATTCAGGAATATTCACCTTCCCAAATAACCAGTTATAGGATTTGTATTTAACTTTTATCATTGTTTTTATAGTTGTTGGATAATGAGTGGGTAGAATTCATATTTTTATTTTCTACCCTTATTTGTAAATATAAGCATAAAGCCTTCCCCTAAGTTTAATAACTAATAGAACAAAAGCCTTGAAATAATAGAAACTTAATAAAAAACACTTTCTTTTTGAGGCAAATAACCTAAAAATTTAAGTGATAACCCCATAATATTTAAGCATATTTGTATAACTTTATAAATAGTAACCTTTTTTGTATTGGGATATTTCTTGCCCCACTTAAATATAAAAATAATGAAACAACAATGGAGGATAACTCACAGGAATAACTTGGGTGAATTTATGTTTACTGGGCTAAGCTGTTGGCAAGCCCACAGCAGGATGGCAAGATTGATTTGTAATACCTTGCTGTATAACAGGAGATATACGTTGCGTTGTATAGAGTTTGATTGGTAACACATGAATTACACACAGAGCAAAGAGCTGGTGCATTTGTAGCTTATAAGAAGCCTGCACCATTGGTGTTTTATATGTGATATTATGAGCGTACTTATGGCTTTCCTACTAACTTTTTAGCGAAATTTGTAAACAAAAAGCCAAATTTAGTAACCTTTTTTAAGAAGTTTGTATTACTCTTAGATAATTATCTTCTGTTGTTTTTATAAGTTTAGATATTATATGGATATATTGAAGAGAACACCTATAGATAAAATAAGGTATATTGAGGTGGCTAGTAAAGTAAGGTACATATGATTGGGTATTTATATAATTTGCACAATGCTTATTGGTGGTACCCCTAATTTAAAAGTATATATAATAACTAACCCTACTGGTGGCAATGAGATTTCGTTGTTGACGCTTTGGTTTTGTATTTGCTTATTGCCCATTACTCATAGAAAGATTTGATAGATTTCATTTACAACCAGGGGTTACTTTTGATCAGAATAAACTACCAAGTTCGCTTTTTGCAGTTGGTGAGAGCTAACAAGATTTAGCGCCTTGACCAAGATGAAATTGTGCAGGTGGTTTGAGTTTGCCCCAGCTGCCAGGAGGCTAGTTTGGTTACTCCTTTGCCCATTTTTACCACGCCGAGAAGCTAAGTACGTGCGGAATTTGCCAATGGGTACTGAATAAATATTAATTTTTTAATTAACCCTTAATAGCCATGTTTGCCAATTAAGCGATTTGCCAAACTTTATGATGCGTGTATATAATGTAAAATAAATAACCCTAGCAGAAACTTAATGAGGGAAGGCGCCCCCTAATATGATAAAACTTCTTTAAATACCATAAGTATGTTTTAAACGTAAAAGGAAATTTGATTTCTGGATGAAACTTTTCTTTTTCTACTCTTTTTTTTTGCCCATATCATCAATATTTTTTAAATATTCATTTATTTTCTTTGCAAATATAAGAATAAATAATTTAATCTTATCTTATTTCTCTATTTATTTTTTTATAAAAAGCCAAGGTTTTTAACTGATTTACAGCAGTGAATTTAGGTTTTTTATAACTTCCCTCTTGATATGTGTGTTGCCAAAACCATACTTAATTTATAATATTGAATTATGTTTGTTACCTGATTTATAGTTTAACTCTTTTTTGCTAACACAACAAGACTAAACCAAATTTTTTTTGCCAAAACTGCTTTGGAATGGTTTTTAGCCATGAAACAGATAACCCAAAAAGAAAAAAGGTACTTAACGCCACTGCTGGTTTTAAATATATTTCATGGCAGGCCCTAACTAAATTCCCTACTTCAACCAAGGGCGCCAACTGGTAGCAGATGATAGCCCCAGTATAGCAGAATTTGGATGGCCAAAAGCTAATGACACACTGGTTTTAACTTACCCGCCTTCAGCACCCCCTTGAGGTTTGGTGTGCGCTTAATGACAACTATTGAGAGATAACCAGTATATAACCTGCCTGCCAAACGCAACACTAAATGCAGATGAAGCTGTTTGGCATGCCAGGTATTACAAAGTTGTGCACTCACTCAAGTCAGAGTGTAGAGTGCCCTATAGTTTCGCAGTACTCAGGAAACTGCTAGCTTCCATGTTTATATGTTTACTTTGAGTAATTGGTAAATTGCGGCCGAACCAAACTGCTGCCCCTAACCCGTTTGCATTTACTAAATGGCCTTGGAGTGCAGGGGCAGCCCTAATTTGAAAAATAGAAGTGTGTTTCAAAAGAAGGAATAAAACTAAAAGGAATTTAATTCGTTCCCAGTTTAAGATATTTGTAATGAGATAAACTTTTGAAAATTTCACCCACTTCATGAAGATTTAACTGATAGTTGAAGGAATAATGATTGTTGCCCAATTAAGGTGAACAAGCCAACCTTCAGCTGAAAGAGACCCCCAGCGAAAAGCCCATAAGGTACGCAGTTTGGCAATAGTACCAACGCACGCTACGTGGGTTGGGTAGCTAGGCCATTAATAAACCAGTAAGAGAGCGCGAGGAATCTGTAATTTGGTTGGGCATTCATAAAAAGCTATAATTGAATAATAACTGCTAACCCGAATAACCTGCCATACCTTTGTGGTTTTTATGACGTTGCTATGAGGAATAATTGACTGCTGATTTGAGCCCTCTTTCACTGAGTTACTTTTATTGATTTTTGCCATACAATCCACTCCCAGGTAAAATATGCCAACACTTGAGTATGGGGTATGTGCTGCCATAGGTTAACAATGGGAATTAACTTCGTTTGTATGACTAAACTTATAGTTTTGGCATCACCAGCCTTGCCACTTAAAGCCATGCAATAACTCAAAGGGCTTCACTACTTGGTACTCAGATTAACATATTGGCTTTTCTATGAATAGGGGGTTTATATAATAGCGGAAGATAGAGCACTCTAAACTGCAGAAAAAGTACCCTGAGGGGCATTGAGATTGCCCTGCTTGAAAGTATGGGAAGCATTTGCTTCTGCATGCCAGAAAACTTGTTTTCAGAATTTTTGTATATACTAAACCTTATTAACTAAGGTAGTGTTAAAACAACTACATAGTGACTGCATTGATAGATGCCTGCACTATGAGCATGTACTCATGTGGTTAAATGAGTGAATTGCAGTGCTTTGGAGTGCCAAAACTAACTCCTGCCAGCGGTATTTGTAAACCAATCTGATGTCACTTCTTATGCAGTGAATCCCTTTGTGCTCAGGTTTCATCAATATGACTGGTGTGTTGTGTTTATACACGGTATAGTAGTGAAGCCTTCTTTAAATATGCAGGTACGACTGCGGAATTTTGGTATTAGCCAGAGGAGGTGGGCTAAAGTGGGTTGCCAGAATGGGGTTTTACACCGAATATGTGGCATGTTGAGCGTAAGCTAACCTTTCCATGTTGCCTGAAGCAAAAGATTTAAATAACGCGCGCGAAAATGCTAAGTTGCTTACCAGAAAGCGGTAAGGCTTGTCAATGGCCAAATGTATTTGCAAGCATGCGCAATTGTTTCAGCAATAAGTTACTCCTATTATTGTCTGTCTACTAAGAGTAGCAAGTGCACTAGCAGTAACTAAATATATTGATTAACTAAAGCTAACTAACTGAATAACAAGGCATTTTATTTGAAGCTAGGGATGAATAAATAGATAAGCCTCTCATTGTTAACTAATGGGTACGTAATTAATGGTTATAATTAGCTAAACTCTTTATCGTGAGAGGCCTACCATAACGCATAAATTACCTGCCAAGTTTTTGTTTTATAACTTTGGAGCATAGGCCTGCCCAAAACTTGCTAACTTGAGAAACAAATATTGTAGCAGCCACTCTTAGAAAGCAATGCCAAAGAGCGACACCTCCAGCGATTTTGGTTACCGCAACTTCACCGTGCAACACTAACTCAAGTTACACACAATGCACTAATATACCAGTGACCCTTGCCATATTTGTGGGTAGAAACCTTTATGTATTCGGTTTGGCGCCCTTATGTGCAGCGTTTGTGCAGTGAGCCTCCCGCCTAAAGTTCTTGTATGGCTAATTGCTAATTAGCCTGCCACGTGGTGAGTGCGTCGATAGATTACTTGCGCAACGCTAAATGAGGTTGGTTATTTTGTTTTTAATACTGAAATGAAGCTAATTACTCGGTTTGTTTTGGTGGTAGAACAGTTACTTTACTGTAACTTTGAAACTACTGCTGCTGGTTTTTGGCTTGAGAGGATTTTTATGCTTGGTAAAGGCTTTCCAACATTTAATCTAATTACTATAAGCATTTGAGGTATTCCTCTTCTTATTGTTTGAGTGCCAGAAGTTGTTTTTATACCCAATGCAATGTACTGGCAGGTTTTAGGCTAAATTAAATAACCAATGCCTTAGGGTGGTGCTTGTGGCAGGTAGCATGGCCACAATTCGCATGGTTGAGTTATAATAGAGGTATGGTAAAATTGCTTGGTTTGTAAAGCCTTGGCCCACCAGCACGATATAGCTATACTTACTTATGAGAGATAGGCCCCTGTAGCTGTTGCGGCGGCCAGCCCCAGTGACCACGCCATAACTTTGTTTCATTCACCTTGTGTGTTGGCGGGAATGCTGAGAGTATAAACATGTGCCAGTGACCTTGCCTTGCCGAAGTATAATGACTTAGGTGTTTGTAGAAAGCATAACAGGTTTTTCGCCTTATTAACCATAACTAGGGCCGGGAGGCGGTTGATTTATTTGGTGTAACCGGTAGGTATGTGGTGGCAGTGGGATTTGGCAGATGTGAGGGATTATTGGGCAAACCACCTAACCCCTAAGTTTGGGGCACGTTAAACAATTTCTTCTTTTTGGGGTGTTTGTGTAGATTGAGACACTTCACTTTGGTGCCTTTGTACAGGGAGCC
>VOFC01005098.1_pt1 | contig 24282 bp, 43 predicted proteins | sample 5384161 | NCBI WGS metagenome assembly VOFC01 (sample SAMN12384722, study PRJNA508395) | human gut metagenome | isolation source: healthy gut B | host: Homo sapiens | reverse complement strand
ATAATTTACAATATTAATAGAGTATTTTTTCAGAAAAAAACAGCCATTTTATTACATTTTCTGACAACAAAAGAAAAAAAACTATCTATGATAGCTTTTTATAAACAATAAATAAATGGCGTCCTCGAACAGAATCGAACTGTTGACCTATTGCTTAGGAGGCGACCGCTCTATCCTACTGAGCTACGAGGACATAATTACTAACAAATAAATTATATCACATATGTATATAAAAAACAACGAAAAAATAACTAAAGAAAAACTTTAGTTATTATAATACATATCTAGTAATAATTAAATATATAGCCGCCGCTAGTACTAGAAGACCAAATATTAAGAAGAATACTTTTACTCCAGTATGATTACTCTTTTCAAAGAAAGCATCATCTTCTTCGGCTTCATCAAAATCTTTCTTGGTAAAGTTAAAGGAGCCACTATAAAATGTTTCACCATCTTTAATTTGTTTAATTTGGGTAACTTCTTCTTTTACTATAGGATCTGTAACTACAGTATTATCATTACCTTTTAAATCAGCTAGTATATCTAGTGGTAATGAATCAGTATTACTCTTTTTTTTCTTCTTTAACTTCTTGACTAGCAATTTCCATAGCATCATCATGATAAGGAATATTAGCATCCTCTAAATTAGTTAGGAAATTGGTATTAATTTTTCTTATCATTGGTTATTTCAGCACTCTTGTTAATTTCATTTTTGGCATTTTCTAGTAATACATTGATATCATATACTTTATTTTCATCTCTGATTTTCTTTTTTTTTCTTCTACTAGTGGTCTATCTGATACAAAAAGTTCTTCCTATAGCTTTTTGCTTTGTGATACTCATCACTACTAGAAATAATACTTTTGAGATTACTAACATCTATTTCATTAACATTATCATCAATTGGTAAATTCTCTAATCCCTCAATTTGACCAGAAATATCGTTATAAAGTTTTTGATTTCTTTTAGTTCTTTCAAAGGTACTTAAATCATCTCTATAATATTTTTCCATTCTACTTTCCATATCTTCTACCTCTACTATATATATAAATAACATATTTTGTGTTAAAATAAAAGAATTTACTATATTTTTTTTTACATTTTTGATATAATTAATTAGAAGGAAGGTAATAGAATGAAATTAAAAAGTAAATAAAGAAAAATGTATTGGTTGTGGACAATGTGTAAGTATGACAGACCAAAAAGTATTTGACTTTGATGATGATAATTTAGCTAAGGTAGTTGAATCACCAGTTAGTAATGAAAACGAAGAAGCCGCTACTGAAGCAATGGAAAATTGTCCTACTGGAGCAATTGAAGAAGAGTAATCTTCTTTTTTTTTATAACAAAAAAAGAGCCTTTCGGCTCTTTAACTGATTATAAATTTGACACCATTCTTTTCGTTTACAATATTAATATCATAATCAAGAAAAGCAAGTGTTTTTTTTAACTATTGATAACCCAAGACCAAAGACACCTTTAACACCTTTTTTCGTAGGGAGTGAAAATATTGGTTAAAACTTCTTTATCAATATTTGGGCCATCATTATATAAAATTATTTTATTATTCTTAACTGTAATTTTTACTTTTTTTTTTGCATAACGCATGAAGTTATTAAGAATATTATCAATAATAGCTTCCCACATCTCATTGCTTCCTCTAAAAATGGTATTCTTTTTTATCAATATCTAAAACAAATTCAACATCATTTCTAGAAGGCTTAAATTTATCTACTGCTGCAAAAACAACTTTACTAACATCACATTTTTCATTGATTTGATCTTTTTTTTTTCTGAAAATAATTTAATTTGTTAAGGTAAAGCAAGGAGTGCACTTTGACCTCTAATTTGTTAAGTTGTTCTTTACAAACCTCTAAAGTTTTTTCTTTTACTTTCAATACCATCTTCAGAAGCTTCAATATAGGATTTCATAACAGTGATAGGAGTTTTAAAATCATGAGATATATTTTGGTACATTTGGTTTTTATATTCTTCTTGTTCCTTCAAATATACCCGCATATTCTCTATAGCTACCTCTAAGGTATATAATTCATCGTCATAATCATATATCATATTATGATTATAATCATCATTATTTATATTATCAATTTTATCTTTTAATTTTTTAATTCTATTAACTAAGTGATTTGACCATATTAGTATAACAAGAGAAATAATGATAAAGGTAATTCCTACAACCAAAAGAATAATTTTAAGTATTTGGGCTTTCATAAAATTAATATATGAATCACCAGTAATAGCTATTTTAGTAATGCTACTACCACTATTTAAAAAGTGTAATAATATATTTTATTTTTATAAGTAAACTTACCTTTACTATTTGTTATAAGTTTCATTATATCATCAACATCATCACTTTTTTTATAACATCTTCTATGTTGCTAGATACAAATGTATTATTATCACTATCTATATAAATATAAGCAATTTCACTATTGATTTTTCTTTAGTAAGTGTATCAATAATATTTAGCGATTCATTCAAATGATTATATAAATTTTCTTCATAGACAGGAAGTAGTGTTCTAGGAAGAATTACACCCAGAGATATAATTACTATAAAAACTATTAGAATACATATTAACAATAATTGTTCTGTTAATGTTGGTTTTTTCATAATAATCTATAACCATATCCATATATTGTATTAATGTCTAAAAAGAGGCATTTTTTTTTCTTAATCTACGTATCAAATCATCTACTACTCTATCTGTTCCAAAATAGTTTTCTCCCCATATGTTGTTTAAAATGTCATCCCTTGAGAAAGATTTTTGTCTATTCGTAAGAAACATATATAATAAATCAAATTCTAAAGTTGTAAGATTTATATTTTGATTATTAAGTAATACCATTCTTTTATCTACATCTATCATATAATCTTTATAGGTAATATTTTGTTTATCTTTTGTATATACTCTTCGCATAATATTATTGACTCTAAGGACTAATTCTTTTGTTGCGAATATGGTTTAGTGACATAATCATCACTACCAAGTTCTAAACCTATAATCTTATCAAGTTCTTTATCTCTAGCTGAAGTAAATATAACAGGCATATCTGCATTATATTCTCGTACTTTCTTTATAATATCATATCCACTTATGTCATCTCCAAGCATAATATCTAGTATCCATAAATGGTATTCTTTATTAACATTATCTATAGCATCTTTCCCATTATAATAACTTGTAACTTCATAACCTTCTTTCTCTAAATAGGCTCTAATAAGATCATTTAAGTCCTTTTCATCTTCTACTAAGGCTATTTTTTGCATATTATCACTTCCTATACATTATATAGTATATCACATAATTAACATTTTGTCTTTACCATATATCACCTCTTTTCTGTTATAATTATATTATTTATAAATGGATTAATTATCAAATAATTGTGGTAAATTATGGGATATATAAATATAATTATATTGGTAATATATATGCAATATGAAAGAATTAAATTAGATTATACCAGTTTAGAACCTTATATAGATAATAAAACATTAGATTTACATTATAATGCCCACTACAAAGGATATACTGATAATTTAAATAAATATTTAAAAAAACATAATTATAATTATGAATACGATCCTATATACTTAGTTAAAAATATAGACATACTTCCTATGGAAGATAGAGATGAGATTTTATTTAATTTAGGTGGTTATTTAAACCATAGTTTATATTTTTATATTTTAACAGATAAAAAAAAGAGTATTCCTACTCCTTTTATTGAAATAATTAATAAACATTTTGTATCTTTTGATAATTTTAAAAATGAATTTATTAATATGGCTACTGAATTAAAAGGCAGTGGTTATACTTTCTTAGTACTTGATAAAAATAATAAGCTTAGAATAATTAATACTTCTAATCAAGATACACCATATTATTATGGATTTATCCCTATTATGACAATAGATGTTTGGGAACATGCCTACTATTTAAAATATTATAATAAAAAAGAAAAGATTATCTAGAAGCAATATTTAATATCATAGATTGGGATAAAGTATATAAACTATATTTATTAAATACTAGTAATAAATAAAAAAAAACAGATAGTTCAAACTATCTATTTTTTTATCCATTAAATTTAGCAGTAATACCATTTGATTCAGTACCATCGGCATTAACACCATTAAATGTTACAGTTCCAGTAAATGTTTTCCTGCGTCATCTTTATCTTGTGCTTCGTTAGTTTCTTCAAGCCATACTACTAAGTAGAAGTCTTGAGAACCTGATTTTGCTAAAGCTTGATTAGCAACGATTACACCATCTGTACCTTGAGCAACTACAGCACCATCTGCTTTAACTGTTGTTGCGTCAGTAAGTACTTCCCATTTCATATTTGTAGCACTACTTGCTAAATTCATAGTTCCTTTAACGTTGATACCAATATCTTTACTACCATTGGTTACAGTAATCTTATAAACTTTACATACAGTATTACCATTGGCATCAATACAAGATTTTGAACTTGTACCAGTTACACCTTTTTGTAAATCAGTTGTAAGCATTGGTATCATATTAGCAGCAGTTCCTGCATCTGAAACTCTAGTTATTGCCATTGACAATGATGCTCCACTTGCAGTACTACCTGTAACATCAGTTTTATTAGTAGTGCTTGCACTAAAGTATGCAAATGTAGCACCAATTATAGCAACTACTAATGTTGCAACACCTACAACGGCATAAAATACGCCAGGTCCTTTTCTATTTTCTTCCATTTTTTCTTATCCTCCTTACATTAATAATTGTATCAAATAAATTATATTTTTGCAATATCTTTACATTATTTTTTTAATATTCTATTATGGAGCAACTGAAGTTGTAAAGTTAGCTACTACTTTACCGCCTGCAGCATCTAATGTAATAACTCCTGTGTATGTACCAGTACCACTTTTTTCATTAGTAGGATCCTCTGGATTTTGAGTATCATCAACATTTGATAGATATACTAATAAATAATAGTACTCAGGTGTTGCTGCTGTTAAAGTAGCATTATTATGCATATCAAATCCTGATGGAGTTGCTTCACTATAAGTATATTTTCTATCAGCGCCTGCTTTTTCACTATAAGCAGCAAAACTACGATCTGCATTATTAGCATCTTCAATAATAGAAGTTACAGTATTAGCAGTACCATCTGCACTCTTATATAAAACATATTTCCAATTTTTATAATCAGTAGCAGTAGTTTGTAAATCTGCAAGTCTAACACTAGCATGAGCAACAGTCTGCGTAGAAGTAGCTGTTATTTTATATAAATGACATCCTGTATAACCACCTGCAACACATTTATCATCTACTACTTTTTTAATACCATCTGTAGTAACATCAATAACAGCTGGTACTAAATTATTGTAGCTTTCACTTTCTGCTTCTCCAAATAATTGTCTTTCAACAGTCAAAGTTAAAGCGGTTGATAAATCTGTGTTAGTTCCACCCTGAACTTTATCTGCAGAAGTAGCTTGAGCACTAAAGTATGCGAATGTAGCTCCAATTATTGCAACTACTAATGTAGCAATACCTATTACTAAATATAATGTTCCTTGTCCTTTCTTTTCTTCCATTTGTCTTATCCTCCTTTACATTAATAATTGTATCAAACATTGCATAAAAATGCAATATGATTTTGTTATTTTATACACTATTTTCTATGAAAGTGTTTTTCCTAAATATGTTATAACTATTGAGCCACCAGAACTACTTGTATTGTTATTTGTAAGCTTGCTGGTTACATTTGATGATAGTCCACTAAAGGTTACATTGGTTGCTATAAATGATGATCCTCCACCAGCTCCGCCTGGTTGGTTTGATGATAAGGTACCGGCTCCGCCTGAGCCACCACCGCCATAGTAGCCGCCACCACCGCCGCCGCCATTTCCGCTTCCGTCACCGCCGGCTAATGGTTTACCGATTACTCCTTCGTTTTGCTGAGGGCGACTAACAGTTGTTCCTCCCAGACCATTACGTCCTTCTTTAGCATCGTTTAAAGTACCATCTTTTCCATGAAATACTGTTCCAATATCAAGAATTGTTTTCTCACTACTTAATGTTCCACCATCGCCACCATTTCCTGGTTTTCCGGCAACTAGTGATGAGCCTCCACCACCTCCGCCACCAGCGGCAATCATAAGTACATTTCCTGAATTAATGTTTGCTACATCAACTGTAGTGGTACCAACTGCAAAGGCTGAATATCCACCGCCAGCGCCTGAATAAGTGGCACCACCATAGCCACCACCATTGGCACCTCCTCTTGTTGCTCCTGATATTACGCCATCACGTCCATTACCGCCAAGAGTAAAGTATATTTTAGAATTATATTCTAGATTGACTACTCCATATATGTATCCTGCAGCTCCACGATATCCAGCATTTTTACTAGAAGCACGAAAATATTCTCCTCCTCTGCCACCCCAAAGTTCTATTAAATAGTATCCTGGATGGTAATTAGTATCTTCTTTTGTTGTGGCTTCTTTTCTATTTGTGTTGACAAATGTTCCTGTAATCCAAGGCAATTCTTCCAATGTTACATTAACTGTATAATCTTCTCCATTAATAGTATAACTACCTGTGGCATCTTTATATTCTAATTTAGATACGGTATAGGTTAAAGCTGATAAATCATCAACTACAACTGTTTGCTCTCCTATATCGCTTGCTAATACTTCTGTTCCTTTTTTTATGGTTACTAATGAATCACTAGGGGTAGGAACTATTGTAAACATTTTTTCTTCCGTCCGCGACAAAGTTATATCTTTGGTAGTATTATCCAAAACTACTTCTGTTCCGCTTTGTGGATAATAGCCATTTCTAGTAACTTTCCAAGTTATGTTGGTATTTTCATCAATTAGTTCACTTACACTACCAGTTCCACTGGCTATAGTTTTACCATCTACTTCTAATGTTACTAATGAATCTTCTGGTGTGGCATTAACTGTATATGTATATTGTGGTAGTTTATAGAAGGTAAATTGCATTGATGTTTTTAAATGTGATGTTTCGGGATTAGCCCATTGCTGCATGATTTCAAAACTACCTGCTACATATTTATCCATAAAATCTCCTTTATATTGGAAACATAGTGTTATTTTAGTTTCAGAAGCAGGTGGTATTTTTGTTTTATTGATTTCAAAGTCCCCTGTTGTATATTCCATATGTGAATTAAGTTCAGATAATTCTTTGATACTTGTTACTAATACGGGACTAGATGAAAGATTTGTAACAGTTACCTCAAAAGTATACCTTTGACCATATGGTAGTAAGTTTACAATCTAATGAAAAGTACCGTTTGCATCTAAAGTTAAGGTTTTTAATGTAACATCGCTGCTTGCTTGTACTCTTTGTACGTTAGTGATACGAACATCGGCACTTGATCTAACTAGTGCGGCACCATTAATAGCAAAGGTTTTTGAAGATGTGGAATATCCTACTGTTAGTGAAGTAATAATAAATGAAATAATTAAAAAAAGAAATAATGGCAAATTATTTTTCTTTTTTTTTACTTAATTTCTTCATTTTTGCCTCCATTTCTCTTTCAAGTTCTTGGCATCAAGTGTATATTTATATAATAAATTATCATCTATAATACTAAAACAACTAAGTTTTCCTGGTATTAATTCATTATAAATAATTGGACTTCCTAAATTATCATGAGCATCTCTTAGTTCATCAAATGAACTAAGATTAAGTACTTTATAATCACTTTCATCAAGAATATTTTCTGCATTGGTAATTATACTATCATACTCTTTAAGAATCTTTCTTAATGTTTTATCGTAATTACTACGGCTTTTATATATCTTGATAATTAATCTAATTAGTTTATATATAACATATAGATCTCCTATTGAAGATATAACTAGGCAGCTAAAATAAATATAGTTAATATTATTCCATATATTATCATCAATATCACTACCTGAATTATTGATGTTCTTACTATCAATAGTAATATTAATAGTTTGTTCAGTTAGAGGTATAACTACTAAAGATAATCCCTCTGAATCAATATCATCATTAAATGATGAACTAGTTCCATGTGAATTTACATGTAATACAATTGTTACATCACTATCATAGTTTAAGGAATATGATGCTTTAAATGCTTTGACAAAGGCATTAAAATGTTCGTAATTTACATTTACTTCCTTAAAGAAATTGTTAGCCATGATATTTTTTTTAGATATTTTTTTCTTCAGGAACTAATATTTCTGATTTTTCATATAAAATATTCTTATTATCTTTACCATATACTCTAGTAATTGCTTCTATATAATAAGAAGCATTGTAATCGATATTACTATTGGTAGTAAAAGTATAATTAAATCTTAAATCAATAGAATCAATTAAACTGGCAATATAAACCATTCCAGATGGTAAATTGTCTGTTTCGTAATATTCGTTTGGTTTAAGTTTAACGCGATAATCTACGTCACTACTTTCTTTATATTTAAGTGCATTTACTTCTCTATTAACGAAGGTTTTTACTGAAAACAATAATAGTAAGCATGAGAAAATCCCTATTAAACATAAATAATATACTATTTGCATAGATTTCTTTGAAGAAATAGATTTATTATATTTATCATATTTTTCTCTACTAAAATGTTTCATATCACACCTCCTAGCTATTAATCTTTTCATTTAATGCTACTGTTGGGTAGCCAATATATCTAATTTTAAATTTGACTGTGCCTATTACCTCTGAAGTTTCAATCAAATAACCATCAGGGCTTTCATTATGGTCCCCTTTTGTTTTGAAGAAAGTTTCATAGCCTGAGGAATATACTTCATATATACGATGAACTACTATCTTGTCTTCTCTATGGAAAACGAGTATTTCACCTTTTTTTTTTAAATTTAAAATTTCCTTTTCATTCAATTTTTCTACAATAACAATATCACCTTTATTAATATTTGGTGTCATTGAACCAGTGGCAATTACAATTGCTTGATATTTGAAATATCCAGAGGTTAATCCTACCATTACTACTATTAATAATATGGCTATTGTATATATTATTTTTTTGAACGTTTGTTCTTCTTTGAAGATATAATAACTTTTTTCTCTTTTTTAAAATTATTATATATCATGATAAAAACTAATATTGGAAAAGTAAAATATATTACTGATTCAATATAAGCACCAAAATTTGGAATAATTGGTAATATATATTTTGGTATTTCTATTAAATATCTATATATTATATTAGGCTTATAACTAACTTTAAATGATATATATGTTAACATAAAATTTTTAGCTATACTTGGTAATATAAATAAACCAAATGTTTTTAATATTGAATAAAAGTCATTAAAGTTGATAGCACTTAAAGTAAATGTTAGATCTATCATACTAAATGCTAAAACTGATAAACCTAATAGCCAATAATTATTCTTTATCTTATTGTTAATTATGTATCTATATATTTCTACTATAGGAATTAATATGATTAATGGAACAATATTATTAATAAGATTGGTCATATTAATACTATATATATTTCTACTAAAACCGATAAATAGTCCAAGTAAATATGTAGTAATATAGTATATGGCTATATATATTAATATTGATAAAATAATATCTTTATTATATCTTGATTTTTCCTTTTGGTATCCAAGTATAAAATAAGATATAATACCCATTGATAATATAAAAGCACATATACTATATTGACTAAAAATCTTTGTGATAAAACTATTAAAGAGTAATATAGATAGCATAAAAGCTAGTATTATGAAAGCTTTTATTTGACTCTTTTTCATATTTTATCACCCTTCTTCTTTTAAGCTTGTTCGTATACAAATGTTGTTGCGCCAATTGTTACTTTTTACATCATCAGTTATAGATAATGTACTAGTAGATGGCCATTCTAATTTTAATTCTAATTCTTTAGAATCATTAGCATTTAATGTTTCACCAGTAGTAATAGTACTACCATCAGCATATGCTAAAGTATACTTAAGTTCGCCACATAATTTAGTTGCATCTTCTTGTGAAATGCTACTACCTGTATTAGGAGCACAAGTTAAAGTACCCATAGTGAAATTAGCTAATTTAGCATTTAATGTTCCACTATTTTTAATTAGGAAGTTATAAGTAACTGAATCTCCAGGTGCTTTTAATGTAACATCAAATCCTGAAATAGTAGTATCTGCAAGTGTTGGAGCAGTATTTTCAGCTGCATGACCATTTGCCTTTCCAGTCAAACTAGTTCCTGTTTTGTAATCAAAGTTTACTTTCCAACTTGCAGGATCTACATTAGCAGTACCATTAATAGTAAGTGTACTAGAATATGCAGCATAACCAACGGTTAAACCAACAACAGCGATTAAAAGTGCAACGATAGCTATTACCTTAGCGCCTCTTTCTTTTTCCATAATTACATTCTCCTTTCTCTATTGTTCCATATCTATTATAATACATTTACAATTTAGTTGTCAATAAATTTTTTATCATTTTGGCAAAAGAAAAAAGCCATATTTAACTAGGCGTTGTGAGATTTAAACAACACTAATTAAATGTGGCTGTAATCTTATCACCGCTAGTAGCGGTTACAGTAATAATTCCTGAAAAACCATCTTTATCTTGTTCAGTTTGATCTTTACCAGTATTGTTTACATAAACCATAAAATATAGTTTTGTATTATTACTTTTTACCATTAATTATGGTATTGGAGGCTATGGTGTCAGGAACATTATTAGTAATAGCATGTCTATTATTACTAATAACTGTATTGGCATCTGACATACCTGCCCATTTTAAATTATTAACATTATTTTTGTTAAAAGTTATCGTTGTATTGGTACTAATACTATTTGCTCCGGTATTTGAAATGTATTTCATATATTTGACAAACGGTATAATCATTTTTATCAATACAATTATATTTACTTTGAGCTGCTGTTTCAAGTTGGCTGGCATATCCTGATATAGTTCCATCGTAAATAGGAATTAAATTCTCTGATTTGCTACCAGTAGCACTTATTTTTTTTACTGAAAGTCCAAGACTTACATCTAGAGTGCCACCCTTAATGTCGTTATCACTTTTGGCAGTAGCACTAAAATAGGCATATGTGGCTCCTACTACTATAATTATTAATAGAAGAACTAAGGCAATGGTATAACCTATTTTTTTCTTTTCGTCCATTTACAACCTCCTCTACATCAGATTTGATTAATTAGAATTGGGCTTTAACTTCAGCGCCATTTGATCCAACTGCTGTTACAGTACCTGTGAATGCACCACTATCAGTTTGGGCACTATTTAAGTTAGTAATAAATACCATGAAATAGCACGCTGTAGAAGTACCTCCACCTGCTACACTAGTTGTTGTACAAATGCCTTTATTAACTCCTTTAATTGAAGTTACACTGGCAACACTAATATTAGAAGCCATTTGAGCGGCATCAAGATTTGGTGTTTTTGCTCCAGATAAGGCAGTTAGACTTATGTCATATATAACTGATGTATTACTATTATTTTTTACAGTAACTGAATATACTTGGCATACAGTATTTCCATTTTTATCAGTACATGATTGTGCTGCATTCCATGCTGTGTTTACTGCATTAGAAGTTTTATTCCAACCTTTAGCACCATTGGTAAGAGTTTCCACTGTTTTATCTATTGGTACTAAGTTACCACTAGCATTACTTTCCTTTTTACTGTTAGTGTTGGTGCTGCACCTCCACCAACAGTACCTTTAACGGTAGATGTATCAGTGGCTGTTGCACTATAATAAGCGTATGCTGAACCTGCTACTGCTACAATTAGAACTGCTACACCTACTATAGCATATATTAGTCCATTTTTATTAGTATTATTTTTTTGTCCTTCTTCAAACATTATATTTTACCTCCTATCATTAATACAATATAAGTATAACAAATCAAAAATTATTTTTCAATACTAATTATCACTTTTTATATAATCTTTGCCATTTATATTAACTAGATTATCTTCGTTAATACCTGGTAGATTTAAATTAGAAATAGTTTCTATATTACTTTTTGTTTTTTGTATTTTAGTACTTGTTTCTTTTTTTTGAAGTATTATCTTCTTTATCAATATTATTTTTAATGTAATAAAATTTTTGTTATCAATAAATATTTTTGTTTTATCTACTTTTTAGGATCATAAGAATTAGTTATCCAAAATTCATATAATATTTTAAGAATTGGTACTACCATAGCTTCATCTTCTATTTTTTGATATTTTATCCTCTTCTATTTTGATATTGTTCTCTAGTATAAAGATATCATCTAGAATTGAATGTTGTTTGTCTATTAATGCATCTTGACTTATTAGTGTGTTATATGTTTTTGGATATGTATTTTTGTTAATTAATTTTAATAATTTAGTTCTTTTTAGTAACTAAATTATTATAATCACTTTTTTTTCAAATAGTAAATATAAAATATCTCTTATACTAGGGTCTTCTTTCTTTATGTCTTCATATAAGATATTACGATACTTACCCATGGTATCACTATTGAAATTAGATAATAAAGTATCTTCAAGTAATATATTATCTACTTCATATTCATCTTTTGTTTCATTTAATTCTTCTAATTTTCCTTTGAAACTATCTATTCTTTTTCTTATGTTAAGATATTTTCCTTTTAGAGTTAGATATCTGCATACATTGTTATATCTTTCTTTATATTCAAGTAAGTCATCATTATTAATATTATTATCTTCAAAGTACTCGATAATTTTTTCTAATCTTACTTTTTCTTCTTCGATAGTGGCGGTAATATAATCAAACTTATCCATCTTCTTCCTCCCTACCTGCTAATTTTTTGTAATTTTCTACTGTTTTTCTAACTAGTTTATCCTTTTTTTTTTTTTCTTTCTATATTAGCTCTTTCTATTTCTATTTCTTCTATTTTATCTAGGGCTTCACTAGTGATTTGATTTCTAATAACATTTTCTGCTGCTCTACTAATGCATTCGCACATTCTAAGCTGATATAATACATAAAATGATAATAAACTATGAAGCATACTAGTGATATCTGTTTCAATAACGAAGTCATGCTTAGTATCATATTCTCCATCAAATTCAACTGGAAATAATGTTAGTTTTTTAAATACGAATGAAGTACTAGAATTATAATGATTATAGTATAGATTTATTTCACTGTATGTTCCATTATCAATAGCATCATTTACGGCTTTTTCTATTTTGTTAAATTCTTTATAAAATTTGTCTTTTTCTATTTTTAGTATTGTTTTATCATCATGGTATATTATTTTTTTTCCAATAATTATTTTGTAATCATTTTTATCTTGTTTTATTTGCCTAGCTACTTGGGAATTGAAATTACCACAGAAACCATAATCATTAGCTATATATATATTTAATTTGTCCATTTTTGGATCTGGAGTAATGACTTTCTTATCAAGAACTAAATTTTTATTATATACGATATTCTTTATTATTTTTGTTATTTCTTCTCCAACGTTACGATAAGCTTCTGCTTCTCTTTTTTGAAGCATCTACACGAAGTAAAGAGTGGAAATTCATGACTTTAACTACGTTTTTTATTCTCATCATTACCACCCTTTCTTATGTATTTATTAGCTATTACTACTGTTTTTTAAACTGTTAAGAAGGTTATATGTTAAATATAAAAATAAGAATAACATTACAAATACTAATAATAGTAACATCCACATATCCATATATTCATTAATAATATAATCATGAATTAAATATACTATTTTTATTCCTCCTAGAGCTATTAAAGATAGAAGTGTATGAATGATAAATTTTTTATCTTTAATTAATAAAAAACTTAATAAGTTTAAAAATAGTACTATTATAATTATGTATATATCAACATCGATAAAGGATACCATTAAATATACCATGAAAATGTAATTAATTATTGATGATGATACACTGATTACTTCTTTATTACTCATACCACCAAGTATACCATATAATTTAACTCTAGTTTTTTCTGGATCAAACTTTTTTTTATTAGTATTTTTAGAATAGCATATAAAGAAATGATAACAATTAAACCTACAAAAGCAAAATATAATATATTATTCATAACTATCCCTCTTTTATCATTAAATTAAAGTCATTATTACTATTCATATAAAAGGCTTTGATATTTTTTTGAACGATTCGTTTATGATATCGTTTTTTAATATCTACTGAACCTTCTATTTCTCCAATTATTGGAAGATAATCTTTCATGATTAGTAGATTATAATCTTTACTGATTATTCTGATTATTGTAATATTTTCGTATTCTCTAAGACCATGAGCCATATCAAAAACTCGAACTTTTATTCCGTTATTCATGATATTTTACCTATATACCTAAACTTACTTTCATCCATATCATCATATTTACCATTTAGAATATTTTCTACGTCATTAAGAACATCTTTTATATCTACAAATTCACCTTTAATATTAGTAAATGACTCCAGCTACAAACATAGGTTGAGAAAAGATAATTTCTAAATTTTCTACTTCGATAGAATATAAGTTTATCTTCTTCACTTAATTCTTCTATACCAAGTACTGCTATTATTTCTTGTAAAATCCTCATATCTAGTTAGATAAGCAAGTACTTTTCCTACTAAATTGAAATGTCTTTCACCAACTTTTTCTGCATCTAATCTTTTTTAGATGTTGATTTAAATACATTGATAGCTGGATACAATCCTAATTCTGCTACTTTTTCTATCTAAAAACTATTTGTCCATCCATATAACTCATTACTGTTTGTACAGCATCATCGGTTAAATCATCTGCTGGTATATATATGGCTTGAAATGAAGTAATAGAACCATTGTTATTAGAATTTATTCTTTCTTCAATGCTACTAACTTCACTAGCCATATTAGCGGGATATCCATTTTCTATAAGTAGTTCTTTTAAATCTGTAGATATTTCTGCTTTTGCTTGAACAAAACGATAAATATTATCAATAAAGATAAGTACATCCTGCTTTTTTTCGTCCCTTAAATATTCTGCCATTCTAAGTCCAGTACCAACACTCTTACTTCTAGATATTGGATTATCTCCCATTTGACCAAATACCATGGCCATTTTATCTAAAAAGATTGAACTTTTTTTATATCATCATATAATTCTCTTCCTTCACGGCTTCTTTCTCCTGCTCCTACAAAGACAGCATTAGAATTGGAGCTGGCATAGATATTATGAATAAGTTCTTTGATAAGTACGGTTTTTTCCTACTCCTGCTCCTCCTAATAGTCCCATTTTAAAGCCTTTTTCGTAATGGAGCAAAGAAGTCAATAACTTTAATACCGGTCCATAGTGGTTCATTATCTACTTTGACATCTTTTAGGGATAACAGTTGGATTATTAACTGAAACTTTCTTTTCACTTTCAAATGGTAGTCCATCAATAACATTTCCGTATGAATCAAATATTCTACCTAATATTTTATCAGAATATTCTACTTCTAAGCCATCTGATTTTTTTTACTACTATTGCCCTTTTTCTAATCCTCTTGTACTATATAAACTTAGACATGTAGCGGATATATTGTTTATTTCTACTACTTCAAAAACATATTTAGAATTTCCTTCTATTTCTAAAATATCACCTATTTTTATAGAGGTATTTGATAATATTATTTCTATTGAAATATCATTTATAGTAATAATTTTACCTATTTTCATTATTATCACCTACTTCTAAAAATTTATATAAATCTAACATTTCTTCTTTACTTTTAGGAGAAAATTAATATTGTCCTAATTTATCTAAAATTACTTTTCCTTCTTTTAGTCTATTTTGAAGTTCTTCACTCATTTCATCAATATTAGCAAGTTCGTATATATCTCTTACTTCTAGATATTCTAGTAATTTGTTTCTAACTAAACTACCAGTCTTTTTTTCATATCTGGTGCTTGAACATTACCGCCTAGGCGAGGATACTGATAGTCCATAATCTAAAGCTGGTTTTCTCCTTTAGTAAAGTTTTTACTTGATAATACTAATTGTCCATCACAAATCGATATAATATTAGTGGATATGTAATCAGTAATATCCGAACTTTTTGTTTCTACAATTGGAAGAATTGTAATAGAACCACCATTTTTATGTTGACATCCTTTTTCAAGTAATTTACTATGTGCATAGAAGATATCAGATGGATAAGCATCTCTACCTGGTGTCTTTTTACTTGCTAGAGATATTTGTCTATATACATCAGCATGTTTTTTTAATCGTCTATTACTACTAAAACATCGTAAGAATCCATCATCATAGACTCTGCTATTGATAAAGCTACATAAGGAGTTAAATATGTTCTATTAGGAAGTTCATCATGAAATGATGCAATTATTATTGTATAAGAAGCAGCTCCTCTCTTTGTTAATTCGTAATAAATATCTTTAACTTCCTTTTTTAGTTTTACCTAGTGCAACATATATGCATACCATATTTTTTATCTTTTTGATTAACTATAGCATCAAGAGCAATCTGCGTTTTACCAGTTTTTTTATCACCAATAATTAATTGCCTCTGTCCTCTACCAATCGGATATAACATATCAATACTAGTAAGCCCAGTTAAAAATTCTCTTTCTACTAATCCCCTATCCATAATAGGAATAGGATCATTTTCAATAGGAACTTCAACCAAATTATCAAATCTTTTACCTGCTATTAAATCATTACCAAAGATATCTATTACTTTTCCCATAGAATCCATACTAAATAAACATTTAAATTGTTTCTTAACGAATATACTTCATCGCCAGGATTAATCTTATCATTAACATCAACTAAAGATACCGTAATATTATTCTTTCCTACAGCAAAAACAAACCCTTTAGCCTTACCAGCAATATCAACTTCTTCATAATAAGTAATATCATTAAGACCAGATACTATTACTGTGTAAGGATTAACTTTAATTACTTTGCCAACAGAAAAGATGTTATTATTACTTTTAATCTCTTCTACTTTTTTATCAACTTTATTAAGTTCCATATTACGCATTCCCTTCATTCAAACTAAAATCATATATTTTATTACGATATAATATTTTAATACCTTTATAAATACTATCTGATACTTTAGTTTTTATTCTTTTATCTATATAATCATAATTAATATTCTTATTAGGTACTAATACGGTGATTGTTGGATCATTTAATTCTATTAATCTATTTAGGTAATCAATAAAATCTTCCATGTTGAAATTGTTACTAGATAGAAATATTTCATACACTTTATGTTCTTCTTTAGTAAGAAGTCTTATTTAAATATTCTTCTCTTTCATCAGGTAACATTATTTCTATTTTATATATTTCTTGTGGTGTAAATTTTCTTAGATTAATACAAAAATCATACTTATTATCACTCTTAATATTAGCTAAAAAGTCTTTAATTAAATCTTCATAATTAATAATAAATTTTTTCTTCTATTTTCTTATTAATAGCAAAAATATTTTTATCAAGATAATTAGTTTCGGTAAGTAAATCAATAATACTATTATCAAAATCATATGTAGGCTTACCTTCTCTAGTTTTATTTTCTTCTAACCCATTTTTCCTTTTTTTCTAATTCTTCTTCTATTTCGGATAATTTTTTTTCTTTTTTTCATCTATTAGATAATCATATTGTTTTAATTTATCTACAAAATATGATTTTGATTTATCATCTATTGTTTTAACTGTATTTTTAAGTATTAAACTCATAGCTAAAACAAGTAGGATAATAACGACAAAAGAGATAATAAATGTTTCCATATTATCCCACTAATGGATTAAAGAAAAGTAATAAGAAGCAAAAGGCAAATAAGAACAATAAGAAAATTGCAAATATTATTAATATTGTCATAATTGAATGAACTACGTCATTTTTTGTTTCAGGGTTTCTTCCAACAGCCTCTGCGACTCTTCCTCCAAGCAATCCTATTCCTAAACCTAATCCTAAAAAGCAAGTCCAACCATAACTCCTATTGCAATTGCTGTTGCAGATAAAATACCTTGTTCAATAATATTACCATCTTTCATAACAAGAATTAAATCAGCATTCTTAATTGTTGATAACCTATGAGCAATAATAAATGATGTACGATTTTCCATAAGTTTATCCATTGCTTTCTGAACCAATTCTTCAGTTCTCGTATCTACGTTACTAGTAGCCTCATCAAGTATTAAGAATGGACTATCACTAATCATACCTCTAGCAATAGTAAGAAGCTGTCTTTGACCAGAAGATACCGAATCATTATCAGATATAACACTATCATAACCATCAGGTAAAGTCTTAATAAAATGATCAACGCCAACAATCTTACATACTTCCTCTACCTTTTTTTATCACTTACATGCTTCTGATTATAAATAATATTCTCTTTAACAGTACCATTAAACAACCAAGTATCTTGAAGAACCATAGTAAACAAATCATGAACATTACTTCTCTTTATATCACGAATAGAAGTACCATCAATAAGTATATCACCATCATTAATATCATAAAATTTCATAAGCAAATTAACCATTGTCGTTTTACCTGCTCCAGTAGGACCAACAATAGCAACCTTTTGACCAGCTTTAACCTTTGCTGTAAAATCATTTATAATAACCTTATCATCATCATAACCAAATTTAACATTTTTAAATTCAATATTACCCTTAACTTTATTTTTATCTAACTTCTTAGTAATATTATCTTCACTACTCATTTCTTCTTCTTCAAGTAAACCAAATATTCTTTCACCAGCTGCAGCGGTAGTTTGAAGCGAAGTCATAGCTTGAGCTATTTGTGATAAAGGATTAGTAAACAATCTAACATACATAATAATGCCACTATTGTACCAAAAGATATCATATCCTTACTTACAAGTAATGCCCCTACTACACATACAGCAACATAACTAAAGTTACCAATAAAACTCATAATAGGTTGCATAAGTCCAGATAAAAATTGACTCTTCCTATTACAATCATATAATTTATCATTTAACTTATCAAACTTCAAATAGTTTCTTCCTTAGCATTACAAGTTTTAACAACATTTAATCCAGAATATACTTCCTCTATGTAACCATTTAAATTACCAAGTTCTTCTTTGTCTTTTAGTAAAATATTTTTGTGATTTATTAAGAATAATAAACATAAGCATAAAAACCAATTAAACTAGATAAAATAGCCGTAATAGCCATAATATAATTAGTTACAAACATCATAATAATTGTACCAATAAATAAAGTACTAGCAGAAACTAAAGTAGATAAACTATTATTTAAGTGACTGAGCAATAGTATCTACATCATTAGTAACCCTAGATAAAATATCTCCAGATAAATTATGATCAAAAAACTTAAGTGGTAATCTATTTATCTTTTCTGATATACTAGTTCTAAGTCTTTTAGCATAACCATTAGCCACTTTAATCATAGATAAACCTTCAATATAACTAAATATTGCACTAATAATATATAAACAAGCAAGTAAAATAGCAATATCTTTAATTTTATCCATATTCATCTTAGGACCAATAACCTTTTGAATACTACTAGGAACATTCTCCATAACCTTATACATCTCATTAACCGAAGATGTATCACTACCAGCCATTTTAACAATAAAATCTATCTTATCATCAGTACTAATTTCCACTCCATCTATATTAGTACTAGGAAACAAAGCCCTCTTAATACTGTCTGGTAATTTATTAATACCAGCATAATTCTTATTATTAACATCAATATCATGAAAAGCCAAAATAGCATTAATTTTATCCTCTTTACTAACATAAATATCATTATAAGTACTATCAGAAACAATAATATAAAGTACACTACTAGGAAGCTTACTAAAATACATAATAGCATTATCCCTATCATCACTAATTTTCTTAATAGTATCATTAAATAAATACTTATCATCATTACTAATATTAGAAGTATTAACTCTATAAATAGTATTCTCATCTAAATTAATACCCAAAATACTACCAATTTCACTAACATTAGAAGTAAGATCATTTTCTAATTCTTTCATATTAGTAGTATTAATCGTAATACCACGAGATATCTCATCAGTCAAATCAGATAACTTATTAGGAGCCACTAAAGACAGTATAGAAGACAAAGCAGCAAGTATAACAGCTACAAATATAAGTATCTTAAAACTACTCAAACTCTTCATAAGTTTCTTTATAGAAAGAGCAAAGTTTTCTGGTTTTTCATTTATTCTCATAGGGCCATGACCTCTAGAAGAATTATTTCTATTTTTATCATTACTAGACATTTTCTAATTCCTCCTTTGACACCTGTGATAAAGCAATTTCTTTATAAACTTTACATTTTTTCATAAGTTCATTATGTGTTCCAACACCAACACATTTACCATTATCAAGTACAACAATCTTATCAGCATTAAGTATTGTACCAATTCTTTGCGCCACTATCATAACCGTAGCATCTTTAGTATATTCTCTAAGTTCACATCTTAAAGTACTATCTGTCTTATAGTCAAGAGCACTAAAAGAATCATCAAATATATATATTTCCGGATTTCTAGCAATAGTTCTTGCAATAGATAACCTTTGCTTTTGTCCACCACTAATATTAGTACCTCCTTGAGCTATATGCGATTTTTTCCCATCTTCTAATTTAGATACAAACTCACTAGCCTGTGATACTCTAAGTGCATCAGCAATTTTTTTTATTAGAAGGTTTACCATCAATATTCTTACCAAAAGAAACATTAGATAAAACATCTCCTGAAAACAAAGTAGCCTTCTGTGGTACATAACCAATAATATTATTCAAATATTCAAAACTATAATCACGTACATCAATACCATTAATAAGTATCTCTCCACTAGTAGCATCATAAAATCTAGGTATCAAATTAATTAAAGTAGATTTACCACTACCAGTAGAACCAATAAAGGCAATAGTCTCACCTTTATTAACCTTAAACGATATATCTTCAAGAACATACTCATCAGCATCAGGATATTTAAAAGAAACATTCTTAAATTCAACAGTTCCCTTAATATCACTATTAGTCTCAGTAACAGTTCCTTCTTTAACACTAATAGGAGTATCAAGTACTTCATTAATCCTTTTAGCAGATACACTAGCTCTCGGTAACATCATAAAGATCATTGCAAGCATTAAGAATGACATAATAACTTGCATAGCATATGAAGAAAAGACAATCATATTACCGAACAAAACAATCTTATCTCCCATATTAGCTTCATTAATAAGTATAGCCCCTATAAAGTATATACCCAAAGTCAAAAAGTACATAACCAAATACATAACAGGACTCAAAAAGTTAAAAGCCTTTTGATTAAATACTTGCTGATTAGTAAGCGTATTATTAACATTTTCAAACTTATCTTCTTGATATTTTTCAGCATTAAATGCTCTAACAACCCTAATACCAGATAAATTTTCTCTCATAACCATATTAATCTTATCCATAAGTTCCTGTACTATTTTAAACTTAGGCATAACAATCATCATAATAATCCCAATAGTAATAAGCAAAACCAAAACAGCAACACCAGTAAGTATACTCCACTCTATATTCTTATTAAGAATCTTAGTAACAGCCCAAACAGCAGTAATAGGAGCCTTAATCATTAAAGTAAGTCCCATTGCAATAAGAAACTCAATCTGTGTAATATCATTAGTAGTCCTAGTAATAAGACTACTAGGAGAAAACTTCTTAATCTCAAATGTACTAATATCTTCTACCTTTCTAAATAACTTACCTCTAGTACGACAAGAGAAAGAAGCCGCTATCGTAGAAGTAAAATACCCAACAATAAAAGCAGATACCAAACTACCAAAAGCACACAAAAGCATATAACTGCCTTCTCTTAATATATCATTAATTGAAGCACCACGAGTTTGTACAAGTTGTGTAATATTTGACATATAATCAGGCATTTAAGTTCTAACCATACCTGAAAACAATAAGTCCAGCAGATATAAATACATATATATAATCTCTTTTATTTAAATTCTTAAGTAATTTTAACATATAAACCTCCATCTATATACTATGATAAAAATATACAATCGTTAAAATTATAACATTTCCCTATTTTAATGTCAATTACAAACATAATTTCCCATAAAAAGAAGAAGTAGTTATACTACTCTTCCATAAACATTAAGACCATCTACTTTTTCAATCATAACATTAACTATACTATTATTCTCTACATTATCATTATCATTAATAATAACTGGTATAAAATTAGAAGTATGTACTACTACCAAACCATTATCATGTATTTCAACTACCCCATCATATACCTTACCAATCTTACTATTATAATATTCATTTTCATATTCATTAGATAATTCAATAACCTCATGAACTCTTTTTTCTTAATATCTCCTGAAATATGACCATCCATCTTATCTGCTACAGTACCACGTCTTCTAGAATAAGGAAAAGTATGAATCTTAGTAAAATGAATTTTCTTCAAAGTATCCATAGTCTCTTCAAAATCATCATCTGTTTCATTAGGAAAACCAACAATCAAATCAGTAGTTAAAGAAATATCCTCTATTTCCTAAGTTTATCAATCATCTTCATAAACTCTTCTTTTATTATATCTTCTATTCATAAGTTTAAGTATCTTATTACTACCAGATTGAAGTGGTACATGTAAATGTCTAGCCATAATTTTATTATTCTTATAAAGATCTATAATTTCAGGAGTAACCTCATTAATTTCAATAGAAGATAATCTAATACGATAAATATTAGGTATTTTAACAAGTTCACATAAAAGTTCATAGAGACTACTATTAATATCAATACCATGAATACCAGTAAGAAACAGGAAAACCAAGTTTTTTCTTCTTATAAGCATCATTAGGAATAACCCTTTTAGCAGCATTTCTTAAAGCAACTTTAGTAGTACCATCAGATACCTTATATTTTCTAGGTAACATTGACGAAATCTTAAACACTTCCATATCCGTAAAAGGTACTCTAGATTCAATAGAATGAGCCATTGTCATCTTATCTACTATAGTCAAAATATTATTACTAAGCCAATATCTAATATCAACAGCAAGCATCTTATCAAGTTTATTATAATCCTTATATTCTTCATATATATCTTTAGTTATATCCCTATTCTTAATATAATTATCACTATTCAATACATCTTTAAGTTCATCATCATAATACGTTCTATTAATACTAACATAAGAATCCTCTAAAGACTTACCTCTTCTTATAATATATCTTGTAATCTTATTCTTAGGCAATACCTTACATATACCAGCAAAAAGATTTCCTTAACCATAAAAGGTAACTTAGTATAAAAATTATCATCATAACTGTTATACCCTCCAAAAAACTCATCAGCACCTTCTCCAGATAAAACAACCTTAACATCACGACTAGCTAACCTAGACAAAAAAGTATACCGCTATAGCACAACCATCCGCAGTAGGTTCATCCATATGATAATATACATCTGGAATAGCTTTCATATATTCTTCTTTACTAATCTTTTCACTAATATTCTTAATATTAAGTTTATCAGTTAAATCTTTAGCATAATCAATTTCACTATACTTAGCCAAATCAAAACCAATAGTATAAGTTTTATCAGGTCTAGCTAAACTAACCAAATAAGAAGAATCAACACCACTAGATAAAAAAGAACCAACTTCAACATCACTAATCAAATGATGTTTAGTAGAATCTTCCATAACATTAGATATCTTATCTACCATCTCATCAAAACTATCTTTAGAAGAAGAAAAAAGAAACATTAAAATACCTATTAATCTTAATATCACCATTCTTAACATTAATAGTCATATAATTACCCCCAGGTAATCTATAAACATTCCTAAAAAACGTCTCATCAGTAGGAGTAAAACTAAATAGTCAAATAAGCTCCTAATAATTCTTTATTAAGTTCCTTTATAAATTTAGGATGAGCTAAAAAAACTCTTAATCTCAGATCCAAATAAAATAACATCATTATTCTTATAATAATACAAAGGTTTAATACCAAATTGATCTCTAGCTATAAAAACCTCATCTTTATTTTTATCATAAATAGCAAAAAGCAAACATACCTCTAAGCTTATTTAATAACTCATGACCCCATTTTTCATAACCATGAAGTATTACCTCAGTATCAGTATTAGTGGTAAATTTATATTCCTTCAACTCTTCTTTCAATTCCTTATAATTATATACTTCACCATTATATACAATCAA
>VOFC01006149.1_pt1 | contig 24290 bp, 54 predicted proteins | sample 5384161 | NCBI WGS metagenome assembly VOFC01 (sample SAMN12384722, study PRJNA508395) | human gut metagenome | isolation source: healthy gut B | host: Homo sapiens | reverse complement strand
AATGATGAAGAATTAGTAAAAGAATTAGAAAAATTTAAAAAGTGTAATAAAGTTGGAGTTATAGCAGGGGCTTCAACACCAGAAGAGACAATAAACAAAGTAATTAGTATATTAAAAAATGCATGAAAGATTTGTCTAGCATAATTAGAAATAACAAGAAGAAATGTGAAAATTTTGTGAAAAGTAATAAAATGAAGTCAATTGTGTTTGACAAATGACACTGTGTCACATATAATATGTGGTGCAGTGTTTTTTTTATATGCTTAATTAATTGGGGAAAGTCCGTAGTGGAGGTGAAAAAATGCCAAAGATACATTTTAAACTTATCAGAAGATAAAAAGAATAAAATTATTAATGCAGCAAAAGAAAGAGTTTGCAAGAGTTCCAATTGAAGAGGCTTCAATAAAAATATTGTTGAAGAAGCGGAAATTGCAAGAGGAAGTTTTTATCAATATTTTTGAAAGTAAAGAAGATTTGCTAAAATATATACTTAAGAGCAAAGAAGAAAGCTTAGATAAGTATTTAAAACAGAAGATTGTACAAGAAACTAAAGGTGATATTTTTCAAGTATATATTGATATGTTTGACTACATAACAAAAAGAATGAATAGTGAAGATAAAAATTTTTTTTATAATGATTTTTAAAAAATATAAAAATAAGTGAGGAAAAGTCTGTTGCACTAGGTTATATTGAAAAAATAAGCCAAAAAGATTTCAAAAAGAAGATATTATTAATAAAATAGATAAAACAAATTAAAAGTTAAAAATGACGATGAACTAAAAATGTAATAAAAATGCTATATCTTGTTACAAGGAAAAAGCTATTAGTTTCTACTTTAAAGGAGAATAAAAAAACCCAGTTAAAGACGAATATATAAAAATGATAGAGTACTTAAAACATGGAATTTTAAAATAAATTTATAATTGAAATAAACTTAAAATAATTAATACAAAATTAATTTATAAGATTTTGTATATTTTAAAATCTAAAAAAATTTAAAGGAAGAGAGTATGGTAAAACCATACATAAATTTATTTATGTTAAAAATATTAAAAAAACTTAAAAAGACATGGATATACGTAGTTATAATAGTCTTATTACTAGTAGTTCAAGCTATTTGTGACTTGCGTTTACCAGACTATACTTCAAGAATTGTTAATATAGGGAATTCAACAAAGGTGGATTGAAAATTCATCACCAGAAGTAATAAGAAAATCATCTATGGATAATGTTTTATTGTTTACAGATGATGATGAAAAAAATTTACAAAAATCTATACTTTAATTTCAAAAGATAATTTAAATGAGAAAAGATTACAATAAATATTTAAAAGATTATCCAGAGCTTGCAAATCAAGAATTTGTATGTACAAAACAAATTAGAAAGTGAAAATCAAGAAAATTTAAATACTATGATGTCTAAACCACTTATGGTAGTTTATAACTTAAATAGTGGAGAAACAGCTGAAAAAATAAAGGCACAAATTTTATCTAATATGCCTAAAAAATGCAAGAACAGTTTAATGACAAAACAGCATTAGAAATAATAAAAATGCAAATGTCTCAAAATACAGGCTCAGAGCTTTCAGGAGGAAGTGCATCTGAGGGATTTTATTAACCAAATTAATGAGAAAAATTAATACAATGCCAGAAAGCATTTTAGAGCAAGCAGTTATAGAAGCAGTAAAACAAGAATACCAAGCAGTTGGCATTAATTTAGACAATTATAAAACACATTTTATAATTGTGTCTGGAGCTCAAATGCTTGGAATATCTTTAATTATTATGGTTTCTGCTATAACAATATTTATTCAATATACAATGCAAATTATAATGTCATTCTTAGATGATATCTATGATGTCTATTATGCTACCAAGAGCAGGAGTTTCTGCTAGACGTATTAATGAAGTTTTAGAAACAGAAAGTTCAATAAAAAAATGCAAAAAGAAACAAAAAAAATTAAATAGGAATAAAAAATGGGATATGTAGAATTTAAAAATGTATCTTTTAGATATCCAGATGCAGATACAGAAATTTTAAATGATATTACATTTACAGCTGAGCCAGGAAAAACAACTGCAATTATAGGAAGTACAGGTAGTGGTAAAATCTACAATTGTAAATTTAATTCCACGTTTTTATGATGTTACAGGCGGAGAATTATTAATAGATGGTGTTAATATAAAAGATATAGATATAAAAACTTTTAAGAGATATTATAGGTTTTGTTCCACAAAAAGGTGTATTATTTTCAGGAACAATAGAGTCAAATATAAAATATAGTGACAAAAAATATGTCTGATGAACGTATGATAGAAGCAGCTAGAATTGCACAAGCAGAAGAGTTTATTAATACTAAAAAGAAAAATACAATTCTGAAATTGCACAAGGAGGAAATAATGTTTCTGGTGGACAAAAACAACGTTTATCAATAGCAAGAGCAATAGCTAAAAAACCTGAGATATACATTTTTGATGATAGTTTTTCTGCACTTGATTTTAAAACAGATGTAAAATTAAGAACAGCACTTTAAAAAAAAACAAAAAGATAAAACAGTAATTATTGTAGCACAAAAAGAATAAGTACAATACTAAATGCAGAAAAAATAGTTGTATTAGATGATGGAAATATAGTGGGAATAGGAACACATGAAGAACTAATGAAGAATAATGAAACATATAAAGAAATAGCACTATCACAACTTTCAAAGGAGGAATTGGAATAATGGCAGAAAAAGAAAGAAAACCTCCAATGGGAGGTATGAGGCCGGGACCAAAAGGTCGTGGAGCTGTAGAAAAGGCAAAAGATTTTAAAGGAACAACAAAAAATTAATAAAAATTATTTAGCAAATTATAAAATATCATTAATGATAGTTTTATATTTGCTGTAGGAAGTACAATATTTTTTTCTGTTATAGGTCCTAAAATATTAGGTAATGCTACAACAGAAATATATACAGGTTTAATTGGAAAAATATATGGAACAGGCGGAATAAATTTCGAGAAAATAGCAAATATATTATTAACATTATTAGCGCTATACAATGACAGGAATTGCACAAAAACTAACATATAAATTAAGAAGTGATTTAACTAAAAAAATAAATAGATTACCAATGAACTATTTTGACAAAAAGACAAATGGAGAAGTACTATCAATAGTAACAAATGATATAGATACATTAGGAACAAATTTGAATCAAAGTATTACACAAATAATAACATCAATTTGCACAATTATAGGAATTCTAATAATGATGTTTTCAATTAGTGGGAAATGACAATTGTTATCTTAATTATTTTACCAATAACAGCAATTATTGTTAAAAAAATAGTAGGAAAATCACAAAAATATTTTAAAAAAACAACAAGAATATTTAGGACACGTAAATGGTCAAGTAGAAGAAGTTTATAGTGGTCATAAATATTGTAAAAAAGTATTTAATGGAAGAAAAAAGAAGCAATAAAAGAATTTGACAAAAGAAAACACAGAATTATACAAATCAGGTTGGCGTTCACAATTTTTATCTGGATTAATGTATCCATTAATGAATTTTGTTGGAAATGTTGGATATGTTGCAGTTGCTATATTAGGAGGATATTTTGCAGTAAAAGGAAGAATTACAGTTGGTAATATACAAAGTTTTTATACAATATAACAAACAATTTACACAACCAATTGGTCAAGTAGCACAAATATCAAGTACAATACAATCAATGATTGCAGCAGCAGAAAGAATATTTGAATTCTTAGAAGAAAACGAAGAACCAGAAGATGTAAAAAAACCTGTATCAACAGAAAATTTAGCAGGAAACATAAAATTTGAACATGTTCATTTTGGATATGACCCAGAAAAAACATTATAATAAATGACTTTAATGCAGATGTAAAAGATGGTCAAAAAATAGCAATTGTTGGTCCAACAGGAGCTGGAAAAAAACAACAATGGTAAAATTATTGATGAGATTTTATGATGTAAATAGTGGAGCAATATTACTAGATGGACAACATAAAAAGACTTCAAACGTGGAGAACTTAGAAAACGTTTGAATGGTTTTACAAGATACATGGCTATATGGAGGAACAATAAAAATATTTGGAAACCCAGAAGGTTTTCAAGATAATAGAAGCTGCAAAAGCAGCACATGTGCATCACTATATAAAAACATTATCAAATGGATATGATGCAAAAAATAAATGAAGAATCAACAAATATATCAGCAGGACAAAAACAACTACTTACAATAGCAATAAAGTCTTCAACTTTTTAACAGCCTCGGCAAAAGGAATAGTATTCATCTTCATCTAAATCTAATTCATATTTACTTGAACATGTTCTGCTAAGTATAAATGTATTTTAGTTGTACAAGAACTTGTATCTGAATATATTTTCCTAAATATGTCCAAGTACATGTTTCTGGGTCACAACCAGTTTCTTCTCTTAGTTCTGCTTTAGCGGCATTTAGAGGATTAAAATTATGCTTTTCTTCTATTATTCCAGCAGGAAGCTCTACAAAATCTGGTATCATATGAGCAACCCTTGGCTGTTTGACTAAAATAATTCATTATTGTCATTTAATGCGACAATTCCAACAGCATCGCCTTTTCTATAATATCACGTTCAACTTCTTTGTTGTTTGGTAATAAAACTTTTCTACATATACATTTAACCAATTTGAAAATTTACATTCTTTTGAAATAATTTTTATTTTATCCATATAGATCCCCCTTCTAAAAAAAAAACAACTTTATCTATTATAACACAACTCTATATGTGTATGTCAAATTTTGTAGAAGTAAATGTAAATTTTATTAAGAATTATTTAATATTAATTAAAAATTACAATATTTACTTTAAAATATAAAAAAAAATGAGGTATAATATAATGGTAAAAAAAAAGGAAGTATAATATGGAAAAAAAGAAATCTAAAAAGCTTTTTAAAAAATTATTATGTTAATATTAGTAGTTGCAATAATTGCAGCAATAATTTGCTATTTGTTTCCAGTAATAAAAAATTTAAGTACACAAGAGGGACAAGTCGCATTTAAAGAAAAAAGTAAGTAACTCAGGAATACTGGGATTTTTAATGTTGTTTGGACTTCAATTTGCACAAATATTTTTATTTGTAATACCAGGAGAACCAATAGAAATATTATCTGGAATTTGTTATGGACCAGTATGGGGGACTATATTTATTATGATTTCTGCTGCAATTATTTCTTTACTTATATATTTACTTGTACACAAATTTGGAAGAAAGTTTATATATGATTTTTTGTGGAGAAGAAAAAAATAAATAAAATAGAAAATTCTAAGGTTTTTAGAAATCCAAAGACAATAAGTTTTATAGTATTTATATTATTTTTTTATACCAGGAACACCAAAGGATTTATTTACTTATATAGCAGCGTTATTACCAATTAAACCTTTAAACTTTATACTTATTTCTACAGTAGCTAGGTTTCCATCTATAATTTCTTCTACACTTGCTGGTGATAGTTTATTAGAGGGAAATTGGCAAATGAGTTTAATTGTTTATGGAATTACATTTTTAATAGTTGGAATAGCAATACTAATTATGAGAAAATTTGACAAAAATAAAGTAACAGATGAGGTTCTAAGAAGTATAAAATAAAATGTTAAAATTATGGGTGAAATATATATAGAAAGGGTTTTAGTGTATAATTAATATCTTTTTTTAGATTTTAGTTATACGAGAAAATTATATGAATAATTATTATTTTACATCTGAAAGTGTAACAGAAGGACATCCAGACAAACTTTGTGATTTAATTTCAGATGCTATACTAGACAAATATTTAGAAAAAGATGAAAAATTCAAGGGTAGCATGTTGAAACATTTGCCTCTAAAAAATTTAATTATGTTAGCAGGAGAAATTACATCAAATGCAGAATAAATATAGATGAAATTGTAAGAAAATACAATTAAAAAATGTTGGATATGATAATGCCAGTACAGATATAGACCCAGGACATGTGAAATAAAAATTAATATAAGCAAACAAAGTGCAGATATAGCTTTAGGTGTAGATACAGAAGGAGGGAGACCAAGGGTTAATGTTTGGATATGCTTGTAATGAAACAGAAAATTATATGCCATATGCAATTAACATGGCACATAAACTTTCTAAAAGACTTACAGAAGTAAGAAAAACAAATGAAATAGAATATTTAAGACCAGATGGAAAAACTCAAGTTACAGTAGAATTTAAAAATGATATTCCTAAAAGAATAGAGACAATTCTAATTTCTATTCAACATTTGAAAAAGTTTCAAACGAACAAAAGTTAAAAAAGATATAATAGAAAAAGTAATTAAAAGGGTAGTTCCATCAAATATGATTAGACCAAAATACAAAATTTATATAAATCCAACAGGAAGGTTTGTAATAGGTGGACCTTTAGGAGATACAGGACTTACAGGAAGAAAAAATAATAGTAGACACATATGGAGGATATGCAAGACATGGTGGAGGAGCTTTTTCTGGAAAAGATGCAAGTAAAGTAGACAGGTCAGCTGCATATATGCTTCGACATATTGCTAAAAATATTGTAGCAAATGGATATGCGAAAAAAAATGCGAAATACAAGTTGCATATGCAATTGGAAAAAAACCATTGTCAATTTACATTAACACATTTGGAACTGGAACTAAAACAAATGAAGAAATTAGTAAAATTGATACAAGAGAAATTTGACTTAACTCCAAATGGAATAATAGAATATTTAGGATTAAAAAACCAATATATAATTTAACAACAAACTATGGACATTTTGGAAAAGAAAATTTACCTTGGGAAAAGATTATAAAATTATAAAATACTAAAATTACGTAAATTTGTAGTAAATAATACTAAATATATGAATAAAAATAATTAAAAGTAAACAGTAATAAAATAAAAGTAAAAATAAAAATTAAAAGTAAAATTAAAAGTAAAATTAAAAAATAAAAAGTGAAAATATAAATAATTTATTAAAATGTTAAATAAAAGTGAGGAAAAATTATGGAATATAGTATAGCAACATATTTTATGCTATTTATTATATATGCTGTAGCAGGATGGATATGTGAAGTTACATTACAATTAATACAAAACATAAACTTGCAGATAGAGGTTTTTTTAATAGGACCATATTGCCCAATATATGGTTGTGGAGCAGTTTTAATTACACTATGCTTAACACCATTTAAGGAACATCCAGTAGGGCTATTTATATTAGCAATGGTATTATGTGGGTCACTAGAATATGCAACAAGTTTTATTATGGAAAAAGGCTTTTAATGCAAGATGGTGGGATTATAGTGAAATGAGATTTAACATTAATGGAAGAGTATGTTTAGAAACTCTAGTTCCATTTGGAATAGCAGGATTACTAATTGTATATTTATTTAATCCATTTTTGTTATCTATTATACAAAGTTGGAGTGAAGGTACACTTAATATAATTTCTTTGATTATTGCAGTTGTTTTTGTAACAGATGTTATAATTTCGTCTAAAATAATATATAACTTTAAAAGAACAAATAAAGAAGTTAGCCAAAAACGAGAAAAAAAGATAATACAGACGAAGTTTCTGAAAAGGTTAGAGAAATATTAAGAAGTAAGTCATTCTTAAATAGAAGATTGATAAATGCATTTCCAGATTTTACAACAATTTTAAAGAAAAAAAAGGTGAAGAGTTAAAAGAGGAAAACTGCAGAAGTAAAAAGAGGAACTTACAAATAAAGCAAATGATGTACAGAAAAAAATAAACGATAAGGCAAATAATGTGCAGAAAAAAATAAAGAATACAGCAACAGGTATTATGCAGAAAAGAATTAAATAATATAGCAGATGGAGCACAACATAAAATAAATAACAAAGCAAGTGAAGTGAAAAAAGCAGTTAATAACAAAACAAAAATAAAAAAATGAAGAATAACAAAATAAGAAAAACAAAAATAAAAATAACAAAATATAAATAACGAAAATAAAATTGATAGGGGAAGACTTAAATGGGAGTATTGCAAAATAAAAAGAATGAAGACGAAGATGTAGCAAAGAGATATGTTAAAGTTTGGTCTAGACATAGAACAAATAAGCCAGATAACAGGATTAAGTGTGGAAGAAATAAAGGAGCTATGCTAAAGCTCCTGAGTATATCGGAAAGTTTGTGTAAACTTTAAACTTCTTATGATAATTTTAAAAAAATTTGATAATTGAATTGACAAAATTATATTTTTAAGATAAATATATATTATCGTATGACATATTAAATTGTCAAGGTTCAATTAACAAGGCATGTTGAAATCTAAATTTTAACATGCTTTATTTTTATATTAATATGGTAATTATTACCATTAATTAATATTTACTCTGTCTGGAAAAAAAATGTATGTAATTCTGAAATCGTAACTCCCCAATTTTGATATCTACTTGTCCATTTTTCTGTTATTATTTTTGTTGATAAATACATACTTTTTTCTAATGCTTGCTGCGTAGGAAATATTCTACGACCTCTATTTAATTTTTTTGTAACAATTATTTAAACTTTCTATTGCATTTGTTGTATACATTATCTTTCTTGTTTCAGGTCCATATTTAAAGAATGGTTGTATATTATCCCAGTTATTTATCCAGTTGTCTAAAAGATACCTTTCTGGCTTTCCATTTTTTCTTCTAGTTCAATTAAATTATTATATCCAACTTCTTCATTGGGAGCTTGATATATTTGTTTTAAATCTTTTGCTAGTTCTTTTCTATCTTTATATGATACATATTGTAGTGTATTTCTTATCATATGCACTATACAACGTTGAAATTCAGTTGTTGGATAAACTGTACCAATTGCTTCTTTTAATCCTTTTAATCCATCTGCGCATAGTATTAGTATATCCTTTACCTCTCTATTCTTTAGTTCGTTTAATATACTTGTCCAATATTTTGCACTTTTCTGAATCTCCTATGTAAAATCCTAGTATTTCTTTTTCACCTGTCATTGTTACTCCTAATGCTATATATACTGCCTTTTTACTACTATTCCATCTTGTTTTTACATTAAAATATGTTGCATCTACAAATACTATCGCATATTGTTCTTCTAATTGTCTTTTCTGCCATTCTCTTATCTCTGGAATGATTTTATCTGTTATTGCCGTTACCATATCTGGACTTACCTTTACTCCATAGAGTTCTTGCATTTCTTCATATATATTTTGATTTGAAAATCCTCTTGCGTACATTTTGATTATTTTTTCTTCTATACTGGATATATCTTTTTGTCCTTTTTCTACTACTATTGGGTCAAATGTCCCTTGTCTATCTCTTGGTACATTTAATGTGATATCTCCTTCAGAAGAATGAACTACTTTTTGTGAATATCCATTTCTGTAATTATCATTATTATCTGTATATTCATTTTTTTCATATCCTAGATGTTCTGTTAATTCTGCATTTAACATTTCTTGGATTGTATCTTTAAACAAATCTTTTATTGCTTCTTGAATATCTCCTGCTGTTTTTAATTCATTACTTTTGATAAATTCTTGTATTAATTTTCTTCTTTCTTCACTTATTTTTTCTTTCTTTGCCATATTTATAAAACCTCCTTATGACATTTTTATTTTATCATAAGAAGGTTTATTTTTTTAACTTTACACAAATTATTCTATATACTCAAGCTCCTTTATTGCATTTCTTGCAAGTTCATCACAGCGATTATTTAATTCATTATCTGCATGTCCTTTTACTTTGTGAAAAGTTATATTATGAATTTTGGTTAGGTTTATTAATTCTAACCAAAGTTCTTTATTTTTTACATCTTTTTTATCAGAAGTTTTCCAATTATTGCGTTGCCAACCATCTATCCAATGCTGTAAAATGCATTTACTACATATGCACTGTCACTGTACAGATTAACATTGCAAGGCTTTTTCAAAGCCTTAAGAGCTTTTATTACAGCAGTCATTTCCATAATGTTATTTGTAGTATTAGGTTTTCCTCCCCTGAAAGCTCCTTTTATTATATCATTATATAATAAAATTGCTCCCCCATCCACCAGGACCTGGGTTGCCACTACATGCACCATCTGTATATATTGTAATTTGTTCCATCATTAATTTCCTTCTTTTCCTTGCCTTCACTAACATTTTATCTTGGAAAGGCACAAATTTTCATTATAATTTATCTTTACTATTTTTTACTTTATACTTTTCTTTTTTTTAATTTGGTCAATTGAAAAAAAAAATATATTTAGAAAAAAGTAACTCAATTTAAAATTAAAATTTTTAAAAAATTTTAATTCGTAAAATTAAAGTAATTGTAAAATTTTAATTTTTATGTTATTATATCAATAGTTAGTTAAATTTACAAGATAAAGAGGTGTTTTTCTTTGGGCAGAGTGCTGGGAATTATTGGAGAATATAATCCATTTCATAATGGACATTTATATCATATGATGCAATCAATAGAGCAAACAAACGCAAATTATACAATTTTGTGTTGTTTCTGGAAATTTTGTTCAAAGAGGAAATACTTCTATAATAGATAAATGGACAAAAGCAGAAATGGCACTTAAAGGTGGAGCAGATTTAGTTATAGAACTTCCAACTGTTTATAGTGTTTCAAGTGCAGAAAATTTTTGCAGAAGGTGCAGTTAAATTACTAAATAGTTTAGGAATAGTAGACAATATATCTTTTGGTATGGAAGCAAAAAGATATATCTTTATTAAATAATATTGCAACAGTTTTATATCAAGAGCCAAAGGAATATGTAACAATTTTAAACCATGAACTTAGCAAAGGAATATCTTTTCCAAAGGCTAGAGAAAATGCAGTAATGATATACTTAAACGATATAAAAAAATACATAAATGTTATGACAAGCTCAAATAATATACTAGCAATAGAATATTTAAAAGCATTAAAAAAATTAAAAGAGTACAATGTATCCTGTTGGAATACCAAGAGAAAAAAGTTTTATATAATGACAATTTATAGATGGACTTTGCTAGTGCTACAGCTATAAGAAGAATGATAACAAAGAGGAGAATATGAAGAAATAAGAAAAGTTATGCCTAAATTTTCTTATAATTTGTTGGACAAATAACTAAGAAATCAAGGAAAATATGTAATAGATTTAGCGATATTTCAAAAAGAAATATTATATATATTAAGAAAAATGACTGTGGATGAAAAAGCACAATTACCAGATGTTTCAGAAGGATTAGAGAATGCTATAAAAAATGCGTCAGATTCATGTAATAATTTAATGGATTTTATTAGCATTGTAAAAAGTAAAAAGATATACACAAACTAGAATTCAAAGAATATTAGTCTATGCATTACTTGGAATTACTAAAAAAGATATGGAAATTTCTAAAAGGTAACTCCATATATTAGAATTTTGGGAGTTAGTAACAGAGGAAAGTCATTAATTTCCGAAATTTCTAAAATGAACAATAATATACCTGTTATAACATCTGTAAAGAAGTTTATAACAGAAAGCAAAAAATAAAAATCTAAAACGATTATTACAAATAGATATAAATGCAACAGATATATATATACTTTAGGGATATTTAAAGGATTCGTGTGCAAACTTGGATTATACTCAAAAATAATTACTTTATAAAAACAGTTTATAGGTGTTCTTAAAACCTAAATATATATAGGAGTAAATGATATATAAATATCATAAAATACGAAATTAAATGATTATTGGAATTACAGGGAAGTTCAGGAGCCGGTAAAAGTACAGCATGTGAGATATTAAGTGAAAAGTATGATATAGAAATAATAGATGCAGATAAAATAGCAAGAAAACTAACAGATACAAATAAAGACTATTTAAACGAAATTGTTAACAAATTTGGTGATGATATATTATTACCAGATGGAACATTAAATAGAAAAGAAGTTAGCAAACATAATATATACAGACAGAGACAAAAGACATTTACTAAATAGCTGTACATTTAAGTATATAAAAAAAAGGTAAAAAAGATAGAATAAAAGAAGGAAAGAATTTTGCTATAGATGCCCCTTTGTTAATGGAATGCAAGTTGGAAAAGTTATGTGACATAACAATAGCAGTTATTGCAACAAATAGGAGAGACCAATTAAATAGGATTATAAAAAGAGATAATATATCAGAAGATGACGCAAATAAAAGATTAAATGCTCAAAAAACCAAATAAATTTTATACGTCTCATTGTGATTATATAATTTTAAATGATGACCATATTAAGCAAATGGAAAAACAACTAGAAAAAATACCAGAATTAAGCAATATTACAAAATAATTACAACTATTTGACATTTATATAACATTGTTGATTTTGGTATTTTTTTTGCAATATAATCTATTTAAAGATTAGCATAATAATTTACATAAGAATAATACCTTTGTGAGGGATAATATGGATACATTTGCAGATTATATTTTAAACGAAAAAAATTTAAGTTCAAAAAGCTTGAAATTACATATTTAGCTAAAAAGAAAAAAGGAATATTTTTCGACAAATCAGTAATTTTTAAAACAGAGTTAGCAAGATTATTTTTAAAATTATAACCACATTAGATGTTAATGATAATTTAATATTAACAGCATGTTTATTGTATGGGTAATTGAAAATACAAAATTCAAGTGAAAATGAAAATAAAATTATATACACAGAACAGTGCAAATATTTAAGAACATTGGGATTTTAAATAGATTTTGTAAAATATGTGAAGAAGCAAATCGATATAGTGGTAGATGCCAAAATAGAGAAAAAGAAAGTGATGTCTTAGAGTTAGTGGATCAATTTGGTGGGATGTTGCTAGATAGACCGGAAAGAATTGCATTTAAAGTTGATGAAGCATTAGTTTTATTAGAATACAGAAATTTAAAGGATAAACCAAATAGATACTTAGAAAATTTAAAGACTTTGTTAATTTGGAGGCTTCTTAATGAAATAAATATAAAAGGATTCAATAGAAATTAAAGTCTAAAAAATTTAAAACTCTACAATGAAGATACAGATTTAATAACTTTTATAAAAAACGTTGTGAAGAATACGAAACACAAATTGATTTTTATTAAATGCAAAAAATATAAGAATATTGAAAGTCAAATGTTTAATGAAGATAATAAAAATAAAAATAGAGCGATGTTTACAGAGGAAACCACAATTAAACTTTTAGGGGATTTGAAAAAACAAAATATAAATTTAGAGATGTAACAGAATCTTAGAGCAATAGTAAAGTTAATTAAAAATAAGAAAGAATGATAATTAGATTATATTAAGATTAGATAAAAGGAAAATTGATAAAAAACCAATCTTTTTGATTAAAAAAAATTTTGCTAATATAGCCAAAAGAATGTGAAGAAAGAAAAGGAATTCAAGTAGTAGGAATTATAGACTGTGCATCACCATATGTAATAGAAGATATTGAAAACTTTTTAAAAACAGGAGATGCATATGAATTAAAAGATGGAGGAATTATTTATAAAGATAAAGTCTGTGCATACTTTTAGGAAGTGAAGTAGAAACATCAGAAGTAGGAAGAAATGGAAAATGTGGAGCAGCACATAATATTTGTTTCTTTCCATATTTAAAAGACATAAAAGGATTTTCAAATGAAATGAGTCAACACATAAAGAATATAACATTAAGTACTCAGAGGTCAAATATATCAGGATATGAATTGATTGATATTGTCGAAAAATATAATGGAATATTAATACCAGCGCATATATTTACACCATTTAAAAGCTATTATGGAAATTGTACAGATAGATTAGAAAATATCTTTTAAAGAAAAATATGATAAAATATTTGCTGTTGAATTAGGACTAAGTTCAGATACATTTTTAGCAGATGAAATTTCAGAATTAGAAAATAAAACATTTGTAACAAATTCAGATGCACATTCATTGCCTAAAATTGCTAGAGAGTACAACAAAATGCAAGTAGAAGATATATCTTTTAAAGAAGTTGTAAAAGCTTTAAAAAATGAAGATGGAAGAAAAGTTGTGGCAAATTATGGGTTAGATCCAAAACTAGGGAAATACCATAGAACTTATTGTGATGATTGCCAAAGCACAATAGAAACAAAAGAACCAATTTCAGTATGTCCAAAATGTGGCAGTAAAAATGTGACATTTGGAGTTTTTGATAGAATAGAATTGATAAAAGATAAAAAAGAAACAAAAAGCCCAGAAAATAGACCACCATATATATACCAAGTTCCATTAGGATTTATTCCTGGAGTTGGTGGAAAAACAATAGAAAAATTATTAGATAATTTTGAAACAGAAATGAATATATTACACAAATTATCAGAGGATGATATAGAAGCAGTTGTTGGTTCAAAAGTTGCAAAAGCAATAGAACGAGCAAGGACAGGAAATGCAAAAGTTCAATCTGGTGGTGGAGGAAACTACGGCAAAATTGTCCCAGGGGGACGGTTCTTGTGGGACAAATTTCGTGCACGAACAAAGACGCGGACTTTAAAAAGTTTAAATAATTATAAATGTTATTAATGTCCGCTTTTTTCTATTAAATAGGTAAAAAAGAGAAAATTTGAAAAATCAGAGTTTCTCTTTTTTTGTTCTAAAAATCTCCTTACCGAATACACATTATGTATAAAAGTTAAATAGATACAAGGGGGAGAAAATGAAAAAACACAAGAGATTAGCAATAAAAGATACAATTTTTACACATGTACAGAACAACAGCAAAGAATACATAATAGTAACATTAATATTCATAATAGGACTATTTTTAGGAGTTATGTTTATAATAATATTTCAGAGTCTCAGATGACAGAAGTAAGTTCATATTTAACAAATTTTATAGAAAAATTAAAAAATACGGAAAATTTGAAAATTGGAACTATGTTAAAAACAACAATATTAGAAAACACTGTGTTAGCAATTACCCTGTGGTTTTTGGAACAACAGTAATACGGAATACCCATAGTTTTTGGAATTGTATTATATAGGGGATTTTGTTTGGGATATACAATTTCTACAATTATTATAGTTATGGGACTTTCAAGGGGAATGATATTTACAGTAGTTTCGCTAGTTCTACAAAATTTATTATTCATTCCAGCAATTATAGCAATAGCAGTTAGTGCCTTCAAATTATATAAATCAATAGTAAAAGATAGAAATAAAGAAAACATAAAAATAGAAATTATCAGACATACAATTTTTTCATTAATTATGTTATTAGTATTATGTCTTGCTTCAGTAATTGAAATTTTAATTTCCACGAATTTATTGAAAAAAAATTGTAAAATATTTTTAAAAATCTCTTTACTTTTTTTAAATAGCTTGATATAACATATGTTAGTTTATGTAAATAAAATATTTTGAATTAGGAGTAGGGGAAAATGGAGAAACAATTAAAACTTTTTTTTTGAATTTTTAGAAAATGATAAAAATTATCAAATAACACATTACAATCATACAAAAGAGATTTAAAACAATTCAGAAGATATATCGAAGGCTGCGAGGTTCCATATAACAAAGTAGACGAAGAAGTAATGACAAATTATATTGAATATTTAGAAAGAATTAGGAAAAAAACCTTCTACTATTTCAAGATGTATTGCATCAATTAGATCATTTTATCAATATGTAGTAAAAAGAGGAAAAGTAAAAAAAGATCCAACAAAAATATACAATCACCAAAAATAGATAAAAGAGTTCCTTGTGTATTAACATCAAATGAAGTTGAATTATTATTAGAACAACCAAAAGATGTTGACTTAAAAGGAATAAGAGATAAAGCAATGTTAGAATTTGCATATGCTACAGGAATGAGAGTAACAGAAATTATATCATTAAATATTGACGATATTAATTTTGAAGAAGGATATGTAAATTGTAGACATGCAAATAAGCCACGTATTATACCATTAGGAAAAATGTCATTAAAGGCATTAAAAGAATATACAGAACAAGCAAGAGGAATTTTATTAAAAATGATGAAGAAAAAGCATTATTTGTTAATGTTAATGGTCAAAGATTGACAAGACAAGGGTTCTGGAAAATAATAAAATATTATAAAGAACAAGCTCATATAACAAAGGATATAACACCACACGTATTAAGACATTCTTTTGCAACACATTTATTACAAAATGGAGCTGATTTAAAATCTATTCAAACAATGAATTTCAGGAAAGGAAATTACACAGTGTATACTAAAGAAGAACATCCAAAAAGCATAGTATAATTATAAAATTTAAAATTTAAAATGCCATTTATCTAGAATAAAATACAAACTTAGGTAATAGCATTTTTCTTTTATTATCTTGACATATTCACATAATAATAATAAAATAATAAGAAGAATATGTTTATAGATTATATATATTTGAACATTGAAAACTAAATGAAGAGGTGTATACATCCTGCAAAAATTTAATCAATTTTTCTAGTCTCAGGCAAAAGAAGAAGGATATATGGCAAGAAAAAAGATGGGGAAAAGCAATTCAAAGTGCAGAATATGGACTTCAAATAGATATTATAAAATTGCAAAAAGTTAAATATGAGAAAAACAAGTTATGGTCAAAAATGTATTAAATAATTAACAGTTTCTAACCTCGAGAATAATTAATGCAGAAGATTAGGGATTAGATCCAAAATTAGTTATCCAGGTCTTTTTACGATATAGGAAAAGTTATTCCATGAACATGGAAGGAAAAATGTTGAAAAACTGTGGAAGTTCTTAAGAAATATAAAAGAAAATCCAAATGTTATAAATGCTGTAGAAGCACACCATGGAGATGTTGAACCACAAACAATAGAAGCTGTTTTAGTTCAAGCAGCAGATGCAATATCTGCATCAAGACCAGGGGCTAGAAGAGAAACTTTAGAAAACATACATTAAGAGACTAGAAGATGAAATTAAAGAAAATTGCAGATTCATTTGAAGGTGTAGAAAATCATTTGCAATTCAAAAGGTAGAGAAATAAGAATAATTGTTAAACCTGACAAAATTTCAGATGATAAATGACACTTCTAGCAAAAAGATGTAGCAAAGAGTGTTGAAGATGAAAATGGAATATCCAGGTCAAATAAAAATAAACTTAATAAGAGAAACTAGAGTAGTAGATTATGCAAAATAATTTGAAAAAAGTTAAGGATTATAAAACAAAAGATAAAAATAGACAATATAAAAAATATATTGTCTATTTTTATGCAAAAATATAAAATAATTTTTTACATTTCTAATTTTGTAAAAATAATATTGTTTAATTAAAAAATATAGTATTATAATTATTAGGTGATATAAATGAAGTTTGGTTTATCAAATGATATATATGAAAAATTAAAAAATAGCAGATAAATATAATAAATATAAATTTAAAATATTCGGTTCTAGAGCCAGAGGAGACTACATGAAGTAATTCAGATATAGATATTGCAATAGAGGGAAATATTGATAAAAAGATAAGTTTAATATAGTAAATGAATTTGATATGATAGATCATGGTTGAAATGGATATAGTTTTATAGAAGATATAACTAAAAAGGAATTTTTGGATTCTATATTAAAGGAGGGAATTAATTTATGAATAGATTTGTTCAAAGAAAAAATGATTATGAAAATGCTCTTAAAAAAGACCAAAAGAAGCATTGGTAGAAGATGAAAGTGAAATAGTCATAGATTCTTTTTTGGACAAAGATATGAATTTAAGCTTTTGAACTTGCTTGAAAACCTGTATGAAAGATTATTTGGAATATTTGGGTTTAGAAAAATAAAACAGGAAGTCCAAGAGAAGTTATACAGTTATCATATAAACAAAATATTATAGAAGATGGTGAATTATGGATTGAAATGATGCTTTCAAGAAATTCATTATCTCATTTATATGATGAGGGAACTTCTAAAGAAATTTACAATGATATAAAGGAAAAGGTTTGTAAAAGAATTTGAAAAATTAGAAAATAAATTTAATGAGGTAAATATAGAACTATAAATATAAAGGAGGCTGTAAAGTTGAAAATCTTTTAGCTATAGGTGATATTGTAGGCGAAGGTGGACTTGATAAATTAAAAAGAGGTTTTACCTAAAATAAAGGAAGAGGAAGATATAGATTTTGTTATAGTAAATGCAGAAAATTCTTCTGGAGGAATGGGACTTACAACAAAATGTTTTAATGAATTACAAAAATTAAAAGTAGATTCAATAACAATGGGAAATCACACATGGGCAAAAAAAGATATTTTGAGTTTATAAATAGTCAAATGATAATAAGACCTGCAAATTATTCTGAGGGCGTGCCAGGTCATGGATATGGAATTTATGAATGCAAAGGGAAGAAAATAGCGGTAATAGATTTAATTGGAAGAACTGATATGGGAATATTATCTGAAAATCCATTTTAGTAGTAAATAAAATAATAAACAAAATTTCAGATAAAGTTGACATTATTATAGTAGACTTCCATGCAGAAGCAACTGCTGAAAAAAATAGCTATGAAGCACCATTTAGATGGAAAAGTTAATTTTATTTTGGTACTCATACACATGTTCAAACAGCAGATGAAGAAGTAACAGAAAAGGGAACAGCATATATAACTGATTTAGAATGACTGGACCAAAAATTTGTTATAGGGAATGGATACAGAAGCATCTCTTAAAAAGGTTTATTACATCTCTTCAAGAAAGATATAAATTAGCAAATGGAGATTGCATTTTATGTGGTGCAATTATAGATATAAATGACGAATGCTGTCGAACGGAAAATATTGATAGAATATATTTGAAATAAATGACGAAAAGCCTGAAAACACTCGACGAGAAGTGATTTGAATTTGATGAAAACTATAGACAATTTCCAATAAATGTAATATAAATATACTTGTAAACGAAATAAAAAATAAAATCATAGGAGGCAAAAAATGGAAATTTTAAAATCTCATCAAAATCAAATCCAAATTCTGTAGCAGGAGCTATTGCAGGATTGGTAAAAGAAGTGGACAGAGCTGAAATGCAAGCAATTGGTGCAGGGGCACTTAAAATCAAGCAGTGAAAGGCGGTTGCAATAGCAAGAGGGTTTGTAGCGCCAGCAGGAGTTGATTTAGTATGTATACCAGCATTTGCAGAAGTTGAAGTAGAGGGGGAAGACAGAACAGGCATAAAATTAATAGTTGAATCTAGAAAATAAAATTTAATAAATTGGGGCATGAAGAAATATTTTACATGCTTTTTTTTGTATAAAATCTGCTTGAAAAAAAGTTATTATTATGTTATATTATATAAAAAGTATTACGATTTGTAAGGGGGTGGATTTATTGAAATCTAACATTATAAAATATATTTTATAGCATTTGTCATAGGAATACTTATTTTTGCAGTATATTTTCTAAATAAAAATAAAAATGAAGAAAACTGAAAAAAATAGTCATAATAATAATGTACAATACGAAACAACACAGATGATAACAAATATAAGATTAGAATATAGATTTTGATAATATAAATAATAAGTCAAAACAGAGAGGTTATAAATTTATCGACATTAACATTAGAACCACTACTTACGTTAAATTCTAATTATAGAACACAGTATTGTTTGGCAAAAAGAAATAGCAAAATCTGAGGCAACAACTTATGTGGTTAAATTAAATGAAAATATACACTTGAGTGATGGTTTCACATTAACTGCAAAAGATGTCAAATTTACAGTAGAAAAAATAAAAGAAAATAAACAATCTGTGTAAAGAAAATGTTGCTAGAATAAAGTCAATAGAAATAATAGATTATACAACATTAAAAATTATTTTAGATAAAGAAGTACCATTTTTTTTGAATATAATTTAACATTTCCTATAATTAAAATAATCAATATAATGAGAAGAATTTAAAAGATGGAATTCCACTATGTACTGGTATGTATAAAATTACATCTGTAAATGGAGATAAAATAGAATTAGTAAAAATGATAAATGGAAAAATATAAATACTGTAAATCCAAAGATAGATAAAATTACAAATAAATCTATAAAAATCTGCTGGAGAAATTTTTAATGCATTTAAATTAGAAATATAGACTTAATAAATACAAATAAAATTAATATAGAAGATTATGTTGGCACAATGGGATATAATAAAAACAGTATGAAGGCAGAGAATACGACTTTTTAGCTTTTAAATTGTGAAGATACTATATTAAAATATAAAGAAGTAAGACAAGCTATAAACTATGCTATAGACAAAGAAAACATAGTTGCAAGCGTATATAACAATAATTATTCAGTAGCAAATTTTCCTTTAGATTATGGACATTGGCTATATCCAGCAGATAGTGAAAAAATTCAACATAATAATGACAAAGCAAAAGAAGTTTTAGAAAATTCTGGTTGGACATATAAATATGGTGAGTGGAGAAAAACAGAAAATTATAGAACTAAAAACAATTGACTTAACAATTGTAGTAGATAGTACAAATAAAAATAGAGTTAAAGTGGCAAAATTAATAGAAAAACAATTAGAAGGTATTGGAATAAATGTATATGTAAATGATGTTACTAAGTCAGGTTATGAAAGAAGATTAAAACAAAAAAGACTATGAAATTATTCTAACAGGTGTATATAATGCATATAGTCCAGATTTAACATATTTTTATGGAGATAATAATTTAGCTAATTTTTGAAAATATGGAAATGACGAATTTGTTAAATGAAGTAAAAAAATATTTCAGATGAAGAAATGTTAAAAGAAAAATATAAAAATATAATAAGTATTTCTAGAGATGAAGCAGCGTATATAGGTTTATATAGAAACAAAAATACAGTTATTTCAGGGCAAGGATTAATGGGAGAAGTTGCACCAAATAATTATACATCTTATTACAATTTATATAATTGGTATAGACAATAATATTCATTAATTTTACAGTTTGATAGATAATCAATATTATTATGAATCAAAAGAATAATAATTATATATAAATAAGAAAATTAAAACTTATAAATAAAAATAATGAATATAAAACTAAAAAGTTAGTGTATATAAATTCAAAAAAAAATTGAAACAAAAATAAATAAAAAAAATGCTTGACAAATAAAAATATTAATGTATATAATATAGACAAACAAATGTTTATTATATGTAAATATAAATTAGAGGAATAAAATGAGTAACGAAAATCCAGAAAAGAAAAAGGCACTAGAAATGGCATTAGGTCAAATTGAGAAACAATTTGGAAAAGGAGCTGTAATGAAACTTGGAGACTTTTACAGCAATGAATGTGGAAGCAATTCCAACAGGAGCATTAAGCTTAGATATAGCTTTTAGAATAGGTGGAATTCCAAGAGGAAGAATTATAGAAATATTTGGACCAGAATCATCAGGTAAAAACAACACTTGCATTACATATGATTGCAGAGGCTCAAAATTAGAGGAGAAGCAGCTTTCATAGATGCAGAGCATGCTCTAGACCCAGTATATGCTAAACATTTAGAGTAGATATAGATAACTTAATAATATCTCAACCAGACACAGGAGAGCAAGCTTTAGAAATAGCGGAGGCATTAGTTAGAAGCGGTGCAATAGATATAATTGTAATAGATTCTGTTGCTGCATTAGTACCAAAAGCAGAAATAGATGGAGACATGGGAGATTCTCATGTTGGTTTACAAGGCAAGATTAATGTCTCAAGCTTTAAGAAAATTAGCAAGTGTAATTAACAAATCAAAAAGCTGTTATAGTATTTATTAACCAATTAAGAGAAAAATTGGAGTAATGTTTGGAAACCCTAGAAACAACGCCAGGTGGTAGAGCTTTAAAGTTCTATGCATCTGTTAGACTAGACATAAGAAAAATAGAAACAATGAAACAAGATGGAGAAGTTGTTGGAAATAGAGCAAAAGTTAAAGTAGTTAAAATAAAGTTGCTCCACCATTTAGAGAGCAGAGTTTGACATTGTATATGGTAAAGGAATATCTAAAGTAGGAAATATTTTAGATTTAGGAGTTAATTTAGATATTGTAAATAAAAAAGTGGTGCATGGTTCTCTTTATAATGGAACTAGAATAGGTCAAGGTAGAGAAAATGCTAAAAAAATATTTAGAAGATAATCCAAATATAACAGCCGAAATTGAAAAAAAAGTAAGAGATAGTTTTGACAAAGCATTTGAAAAGAGTTTAGGTGACGAAGAAATAGACCCAGAAGCAAGAAAAAAAACCAGAAGATGAAGAATAAAAATATAAAAAAAAATGAAAAGTAAAAAAAAAAAATGTCATATACAATAGAAGAATTTGATAATATAAAAAAAAAAATGTTAAATATATTATGTATAAGAAGAGAACTGAAAAGAGGTGTAAGACAGAAGTTCTCTTCTTCTGTTGATGAAATTTTATTAGATGATGTTATAGAAAATTTGAAAGAATTAGATTATATAAATGATTTAAGATATGTAGAAAGAGCTGTAAATGAATTTGTGGCAATTAATACACTTTCTATAAGAGAAATAGAATATAAATTATATTCTAAAGGAATTAGCAGTAATATAATAGAGCAGTATATAAATAATAACTTAGAAACTTTGGAAGAATATGAGCAACAATGTGCACAAAAAATATATTACAAAAAAAAAGCTTCAATGGAAAATGATGAAATAGTCAACTTCTTAAGAAAAAAGGTTATTCTTCAGAAGCTAAAAGAAATTTAGATACAAAATAGATATTAAAATATTTATTAAATAGATTTTAAAAACATTATAGGAGACAATAAATGCAGATTTATAATAAATTCAAAAAATAAAGCAATAGCATGTTTTGAAATAGAAACGAACGATAAACAAATAGTAAGGATACAAGAGTATAATCAACTTGCAGATTAAATAAAAATAATCAAGTATTTATAAATGGATACATAGAAGATAATGTAGTAAAGGTAAAATGTATAAATATTTATTAACATAAGGCAAAAAAAATAAAGGAGATGCTTCCATTTCCTTTAATTTTTTTATTATTGAATTCCATATTTTTCTCTGAATTTTGCTGCTCTTCCACCTGTTGTTTCTCTTTTTAAGTTACCTGTCCAGAATGGATGGCATTTTGAGCAAACATCAACTTTAATATCTTTCTTTGTTGATCCAGCTTTTATAACATTACCACATGCACATGTGATTGTTGTTTCTGCATAATTTGGATGTATTCCTTCTTTCATTGTATTCACCTCTCCCTTTTTAATAAAAACTGCTAAATACTATAATAACATAATTGAATTATATTTTCAAGTATTAATTTATTTTTTTTATAATGTATTTTCATTCTTTTGATGTTCTTCCATGTATTGAATAGAACTTTGCATTTCTTCTTTTAATGAATATCTTTTTACTATTTTAGATACTACATTAAATAAGCATGCAACAATAAGAATTACTAACAACAATTTTTTCCATATTTTTGCCATAATTTTTTCTCCTACATTAAAAACTACAATAATATTATACTATATTTTTAGCTTTTTGTCAACCAGTTCTGGTTCAAAAACATTACGATTTAGCCAAATTTAATTGTCAATATCCTTGCTATTTTTCCTTTTTTATTGTAAAATAAATTGAGAAAAAAGTTGAAAAATGGAGAATATTAGAAGGTTATGGAAATGCAAAAAAAAATTAGCGAACAAAAAAAATATATAGAAAAAGTACGAAAATTAAACGAAGGAAAAAATCTAAAATACATAGTTTTAACAATGGGATGCCAGCTAAATGAAAACGATTCAGAGAAAATTTCTGGAATGCTTGAAGAGATGGGATATTCTAAAACAGATAAGATTGAAGATGCAAATGTTGTTGCTTTTAATACATGCTGCGTTAGAGAAAATGCAGAAGATAGATTGTTTGGAAAATTAGGAGAAGTTAAGAAATATAAAGAAGCCAAAGGTACAATAATTGCAATTGGCGTGTATGATGCAAGAAAAACACATTGTCGATAAATTGAAACACAGTTATCCATTTTTCGATATTGTATTTGGAACACATACTTTTTTATAAGTTTCCAGAAGATGTCTATAATGCTTTAAATGGTAAAAAAATTGAAGATATAATAGATATAGATGGAGAAGTAATAGAGGGTTTGCCGATAAAAAGAGATGATAGTATAAAAGCTTCTGTCTTTATTATGAATGGTTGCAATAATTTTTGTACGTATTGCATTGTTCCATATGTTAGAGGAAGAGAAAGAAGCAGAAAGGCTGAAGATATTATTGCAGAAGTTAAATGTTTGGCAAAAGAAGGATACAAAGAAATTATATACAAAAGAACAATATT
>VOFC01005489.1_pt1 | contig 24304 bp, 39 predicted proteins | sample 5384161 | NCBI WGS metagenome assembly VOFC01 (sample SAMN12384722, study PRJNA508395) | human gut metagenome | isolation source: healthy gut B | host: Homo sapiens | reverse complement strand
AACGTGGAAAAAGCAAAGTGCTAATAAAACAAGCATTTTGCTTTTTTGTATAAAGATAAAAAAGATATTGACAAATGTTATATACTGTTATATAGTGTTATAAGGAAGAAGGAGGAGCTTATGAATATTATTATAAGTAACAGTAGTAGTGTATATATGAACAAATAAAGCAATCAATAAAACAAGCAATATTGAATAATGAATTAAGAGAAGAAGATATGTTACCATCTGTTAGAGTAATGGCAAATGATTTAAAATAAGTTTTTAACAGTTAAAAAGGCTTATGATGAATTAGAAAAGAAGGTTATATAAAAAGTGTACAAGGAAAGGGAAGTTTTGTAGCTCCAAAGAATTCAGAGTTAGTACAGGAGAAAAAAAGAAAAGAAATACAAAAAATTATATAGAAAAGATTATTAAATTAGCACAAATGTCAGATATATCTGAAAAGAAATTATAGAGCTTTTTAAATTAATGTATAAGGGGGAAATATAGCATGGAAAATAACATAGAGGTAAATAATTTATCAAAGAAATATGATACTTTCGAATTGAAAAACATTAATTTTACAGTACCAAAAGGAAGTATAGTAGGATTTGTAGGAGAAAAATGGAGCTGGAAAACGACAACAATAAAATCAATTTTGAATATAACAAACTCAAGTGGAAGTATAAAAATATTAGGTAAAATATAAAACAGTATGAAAAAGAAATAAAACAAAATATCGGAGTCGTTTTAGATGATAGCTTTTTATCAGAGTATTTAACAGCTAAACAAATAAATTCTATTATGAAAGATATTTATAATGAATGGAATGAAAACAAATATATAAATTATTTAAAACAATTTAATTTGCCAATAAATAAATTATTAAAGGATTATTCAAGTGGTATGAAAATGAAATTAAAATTGCAACTGCAATTTCTCATAATCCCAAACTTTTATTTTAGATGAGCCAACAAGTGGATTAGATCCAGTTGTCAGAAACGAAATTTTAGATATTTTTAGAAATTATATAGAAGAAGATGAAACAAGGTCAATTTTCATTTCTACTCATATAACAACAGATTTAGAACATATATCAGACTATATTGTATTTATAAAAAATGGAGAGATAATTTTAATCTTCCAACTATAGAATTATTAGAAAATTATGGAATAATCAAATGTAGTAAAGAAGATTTTTCAAAAATAGATGAACAAGATTATATAAGATTTAAACAAGAAAATATCAATATGAAGTTTTAACAGATAATAAGGAAAAATATTATAAAAAATACGATATAACAACTATAGATAAACCTAGTATTGAGGATATAATGTTATTGTATGTAAAGGGGAAAAATAATTATGATAAAAGGATTACTAAAAAAAAAGATTTATATAATTTAGCAGCTTATAAAACATCTATGATTATTATGGTTTTATTTTGTGGAATTGCAATAATAGGTTCAAGAGCAGTTACATTTGGACCAATTATAATATGTACTATGGTCGGGATGATAGCTCTTTCTACATTTAATTATGATGAAATAGCAAAATCAAATAAATACATTTTATCATTACCAACAAATAGGAATGAAATAGTAAAGGCAAAATTTATTTTGGCAATAGCTTCTGTAATAATTGAGGAATAATTGGTATAATAATTACCATAATAGTTATTAATATTATTAATTACATAAAACCAGAAGACATAATAAATATAGATTATAGAGGATTAATTATTTCTACAGTAGGAGGAATGTTTGGTATAGCTTTAATACAGTCAATTCAAATACCAAGTATATATAAATGGGGGAGCAGAAAAAGGAAGAATTCAAATGTTTGTATTAGTTTTTTGGTATGGTTGTAATTATATCTGGAATAGCTTTCCTATTTATGAAAACGAACGTAGTTATAAATACAGGAATAATAGAAAATCTTTTAAATAATTATGGAATACCTTTGCTTGTTGGAGTAATTATATTAATGTATTTTATTTCTTATAAAATATCATGTAAATTATTTTATAAGAAAGATTTTTTAAAACTGAGAATTCTATATCAAGAGCAGTAATTCTGCTCTTTTTGATTATTACAAAACTGTAATTTTATTTTAATAACAAACATGTATTTTAATATTAAAAATAAGAGAAAAGATATGGTAGAAGTTAAAAGAAATTACCTAATATGAAATTAATCCAAAAAGAAAATTAATAATTTATTAAAGAAAATTAATAATTTATTAATGTAATTTACTTGTCGCTTTGTATGATTTAAAATAAAAAGATATTATATGAAGGAGAAGTCTAAAACTTCACTTTCATTAACAAAACAAGATTCATCAGTCGCCAATATAAAGAAAAAAAAATATTATCTTCAAAACCTATTTGCAGCAATGCTAGTACCATCTGGAAATGATGCGGCTTATGCTGTAGCCGATTATTATGTAGTATTCTTTCAAAAAGAATCAAAAACGACTAAAGAACGAATAAATATATTTATGAATAATTTAAATAAATATTTAGAAAAAGAAGGATATGTTAATACAAAATTGTATGATCCAAGTGGGTATGATATGGATGCACAGACAACAGTATTGGATTTAGCAAAATTAGTAAAAAAAATTGTTAAAACATCAATGGTTTAGAGATATAGTATCTCAGTCATCTTATACTACAATTTTACCAGATGGAAGTAAAACAAACTTGGGAAAAATACAAATATATTTCTTGATTCAACATCAGAATACTATAATGAAAATGTACTAGGAGTAAAAAAACAGGTTCATTGTCAGATGATTATAATTTAATTGTACTTTATAAAAAGCACGGAAAAGAATTTTTAATATGTAGCCTGGGTTCTCAATCAAATACTTCACGTTATGATGATGTAAGTTATATTTTAAAAACTATAGATGAATCGATTATTTAAAAAAATAAAAAGAGATAATACTCTTTTATAATAATAAATTATATTGCAATATTGTAAAATTTAATATAAAATTAATTTAAATGAATAATTATTTACAAAACTGGGTCTTATTTAATATTAACGTTAGGAGTAATTATGTTACAGATAAAAAAAATATTTCAAAACAATATAAAACAGGAGATTTAGTTCAAATTGCATTAAATAATGTAAGTTTAAATTTTAGAGACAATGAATTTGTATCTATTCTTGGACCTTCTGGTTCAGGAAAAACAACATTATTAAATATAATTGGTGGTTTGGATAATTATGATAAAGGCGATTTAATAATAAATAATATTTCAACAAAAAAATATAAAGATAGAGATTGGGATTCTACAGAAATCATACAATTGGATTTGTTTTTCAAAGCTATAATTTAATACCACATCAAACAATTCTTGCAAATGTTGAACTTGCACTAACAATAAGCGGTGTTTCTAAAAAAGAAAAGAAGAAAAAGAGCTATTCAAGCTTTAGATAAAGTAGGACTAAAGAATCAAATTCATAAAAAACCTAACCAAATGTCTGGAGGACAAATGCAAAGAGTTGCAATAGCAAAGAGCATTAGTTAATAATCCAGATATTCTTCTTGCAGATGAACCAACAGGTGCATTAGATTCAACTACTAGTGTTCAAGTAATGGAACTTTTTAAAAAGAAGTTGCAAAATGATAGACTAGTAATTATGGTTACATAACCCAGAATTAGCAAAAAAAATATTCTACTAAATTGTTAATTTAAAAGATGGAGAAATACAAGGAGATACTAATCCTTTTAATCCAGAAAATACTTATAAAGAAAAAATAAAGCATAAGAATTTAGGTAAATCTTCTATGTCTTTATTAACTGCATTTTCTTTAAGTTTAAAACAATTTACTTACTAAAAAGGACGTTCAATTTTAACATCTTTTGCAGGCTCTATAGGAATTATTGGTATAGCATTAATTTTAGCATTATCTTCTGGATTTCAAAATTATGTAGATAAAATACAAGAAGATACATTAACGTCATATCCTCTAACAGTTCAATCTGAAACAACAGATATGGCATCATTATTACTTTCATCAAATGGAAAATCTGAAGAAAATTTAGATTTACCAGATAGAACTGTAGAAGAAAAGCAAAATATGGAAGAAATGTTTGGAACAGTAGGAAAAAAAATGATTTAAAGACTTTTAAAACATATCTTGAAGAAAATAGAGAAGAAGTAAAGTAAAATGGTTTCTTTAACAAGCTACCAATATTCTGTTGCTCCGACTGTTTATACAAAAAATTTAAAAAATGAATTAGTAAAAGTAAATCCAAGTGATATAATGTCTTCTATTATGGGTGGAGCATCAGTAATGATGGAAAGTTCTATGTCAATTTTTTCTGAGTTACCTGAAAGCAGGGATATGACAGAAGCAGAGTATGAAATTATAGAGGGTAAATTTCCTGGAAACATATAATGAAGTAGCTCTTGTTTTACCAACTAAAAATACAATTTCAGATTTATTATTATATAATTTAGGACTAAAAGATATAAGTGAATTAGAAAAACCTAGTTTCAAAAGTTATGAAAGGCGAAAAAAATTGACAATACAAGTAATCCATTAGAAATATCATATGATGAGTTAAGGAAAAATTGAACTTAAATTAATTGAACCATCAAATTTATATAAGTTTAATAAAGACTATAATGTATATGAAGATATGTCAAATGATGAAGAATTTATGAATGCGGTATACAATAAAGCTACTCCATTAAATATAGTTGGTATTGTTATACCTAAAAAATGAAAGTTTAAATATGACAGGGGTGCTTTATACACGTGACTTAACAGAATATGTAATTAATAGTGCCTCTGAATCTGAAAATTGTAAAAAAAACAGCTAAAAATAAAGATGTTAATGTATTTAATGGCAGGAATTTTAATGAAAAAGATAATAGTACAAATATAGATTTTTCAAGATTTAGTTAGTGTGGATGAAAGTGCCTTAGAATCAACATTTGATATTAATATAACTCAGGATGACATAGAAAAAATATAACTAAAGGATATATGTCAGAAATTTCTGAAGCTATAACTGCAGATAATTCGAAGGCTCAAAAGGTGATAATAAATAATTTATCTACTATTACTAAAAATATATTAAACGATTATATTAAAGAAAACTCAATAGGAGGTTTGGCTAAATTAAAACTTAGCGATGTAGATAGAGTAGTAGATAATGGATTAAAGCAAGAAAAAATATAAAAATTTTGGCGGCTATGGAAAAAAAATTTGTAATTTCACAAAAGAATTTTAGTCAAATGTATAATGGAATAATTAAAGGATTCCTAAAACAATACGTAAAAATGATGTCAGGAATAAATACTGAACTAAAAGAAGAAAAAAGAAATAATACTATAAACAATGAAATAGAGGACAATGGTATTAGCAATATAACAAACAATATAATAAGTAATATAACAAATGATATAACAAATGAAAATAATAATTCATCTGAAAATACAACAGATAAACCAAATGAACCAACAACAATTTTAATGCCAGTATGGTAGATAAGATGGTAGATACATTAGTAAAAACAAGATTCTATTGTTTCTGCTACTTCTAAAATTGCACAAGCGATGACTGAAGCTACAATGCAAAAAACAATATTAACAAAAGTTGGAGAATTAACAGGAAAACTTATGGAAACTTTGGCATCTTCATTTTAATATAGATACAAGCAAATTTGCAGAAGCATTTAAATTTACAATGGATGAAGATGAGATAAGACGTTTAATGCAATCTATGTCTACAACAGCTGCCGTGCATAATGCAGATACAAATCTCTTATCCTTAGGTTATCAAAATTTAGATAAACCAACAAGTATACGTTTTTATTTTAAAATTTTGACTCAAAAAAATTATTTTTAGATTTTATTGATAATTATAATTCTAAAATGGGTCAAGAAGATGAAGAAAAAAGTTATAAAATATACAGATATAACAGGATTACTTATGTCTTCTGTAAAAACAATTATAGATAGTGTAAGCTATGTATTAATTGCTTTTGTTAGTATTTCTTTAATAGTATCATCTATTATGATTGGAATTATTACATATATTTCTGTATTGGAAAAGAACAAAAGAAATAGGTATATTAAGAGCAATTGGAGCATCAAAAAGGAATATATCTTCAATATTTAATGCAGAAACTTTTTATAGTAGGACTATTTTCTGGAATAATGGGAATTGGAATAACAATATTACTACTTATTCCAATAAATCTTATAATACATAGCTTTAATACAGATATTACTGCTGTTTTACCGTTTACAGGAGGAACGATTTTTAGTAATATTAAGTGTAATTTTAACATTAATTGGAGGATTAATACCTTCTAGAAAAGCTGCAAAACAAGATCCAGTAACAGCATTAAGAACTGAATAAGTAAATAAAAATTAAAAAAAAATTTTGAAAGGATGTGATAATATGTTGGAACTGATTTAAGAGTAGACACATATAGGTCATCTGGTGCAGGAGGACAACACATAAACAAAACCTCATCTGCAATAAGAATAACACATATTCCAACAAATATAGTAGTTACATGTCAATCAGAAAGATCGCAGATTCAAAACAGAGAGACAGCAATGAAAATGTTGAAATCAAAACTGTTGAACTTAAAGGAAAAAAAGAAAACAAAGAAAAAATAGAAGATTTAAAAGGCGTTCAGATGGACATTGCATGGGGAAGCCAAATACGTTCATATGTATTTTGTCCATATACATTAGTAAAAGATCACAGAACAAATTACGAAGTAGGAAACGTTCAAGCTGTTATGGATGGAGATTTGAACGGATTCATAGACAGTTATTTAAAATGGAGTCATAATAAATAAAAGAGACTATCGTAAATCATATTAAGTTCGTAAAAATATTTCTTTATTACAATGACTAAAATTATAATAAATAGCGGATTATTGATGACCAAATAGTAATCGTAGAAACAGACCTACGGTTTATTATGTTCAATAAAAAGGAGAAGATTTAAGAATAAACAAACTAGAATAGACAGCTCTGAAGTTGTAATTGAAGACAAATATATAAATTAAAAATTTGAAAATATTGGAAAGAAAAATGAAGGTGGATTACTAGGTAAAATATTCAAAAAACTAAAAATTAACTTTAAAATAAGATTCCAACTGAAGATTTTATTAGGAATTTCAAATGTTTAAAATAATCAAAGTAATATAATTTAATAAGACATATTTTAAATGAACAAAAAGGAAATTTTTTATGATTGAAGAGATAACAAGCCAAGGGCAATCTATTCTTAATATATACGTTTTAGAAAATAGAGAAAAGTTAACCATATTTTTGTTCAGATTTAGAATTTTTGATGAAAAATTATTAATAGTAAAACATCTGATTTTTTAACTATAAAAAGAAGACATTTAAGAATAAATAATAAATTAGTAATATAGTTTAGAAGAATAATTGAAATGGTAATTTAAATATGGGCTAGCAGTAATGATGAAAATAAGAATGGAAAAAAACTTTTTGCAGTTTATTAGGTAAAAACATTTAAATAAAAGAAAATAATACTTAAAGACTAAATAATTACAGCTTTGAAATTTATTCTGATTAATAAATAAAATTATTATAAAAAATTGTATCCAATAAAAATAGTTTGTGAATTTAATAAGAAAACTAATAGGAGAAATAAATTTAAAATGAATTTATAAAATAATCAAATATAAACATATTTTAATATTTATTTTACATTGGAATTTTTCATTGGTATTTTATTTGATTTTTTTAGAATAAGAAAAATAAAAAGTTGAAACAAAATTTTAATTAACATATATAAAAGAAGGATTTTTTGGATCTTTAACTGGAATAATTATAATATTTATCATATTTATATTCAATAATGGAGAAAATAAATTTTTTATTTTTAGGAATAATAGGCAATGAATATTTTATATTTATCTATAAGCAAATATTTCATAAAAATTTAAACGTAAAGATAATTAAAAATTTAAAAAAAAATAATAAAAATTACAATATAAGTCACATTTGCAATTTAAAAAGCTATTGTAAAATTTAAAAAAAAAAATTTTTAGCCTAATTTTAAAAAAATTTTAAAAATATAAAAATAAATAGAAAAATTTTAAAAAAAATTATAATGTAAATACCTTAAAAAAAAAAAGGATTTTAAGAAATTAATGTAAAAATAAACGATTAAATTTATAAAAAAAATGAAATTTGGAGATAATTATTATGAAAAAATATTATTTTAAAAAAAATTAATAAAAAATATATGTATATTTATATAACATTTTTAATCACAAAAAATATATTAAATAATATAAATTTCAGAAACAAGATTTCTGAACACAGTAGAAGAACAAAAGAAATCAAAATAAAATTACAAAAAACAAAAGAAAATGTTAATTCAACTGAATATATAGAAGAAGTTGCAAGAGAAAAACTGGATATGTACTTACCTAATGAAAGTAGTTTATATAGATATTAGCAAATAAGGAGCAAAAAATTGCTCTCTTTTGCAATTTTTGGTAATTTAATATATAATAGATATGGTTTTAATCGAAATAAATTTTAAAAATAATAAATTCCAAAACAAATATATGATGCAAAAACAAAAAGTTAATCTAAGATAATTATAGATTATTTTAATTTTATTAGAGCTTAGCTTTATAATTATTATACACAAATCATCTTCCATATCATGGAAATATAGAAAGGATACTTAATATGGATTTAACAAATTGTACATTAGTGGAATTACGCCAAATGGCAAAAGAAAAAGGAATAAAGAATGTTACAAAATTAAAGAAAGACGAACTTATTGAAATTTTAGATAGTAATAGTAAAAAACGCAGATTTAACTAAACAAAACAATAATTTAAATGAGAACGTCTCAAATGAAAAACTAAATGTTGCTGACACTCATTCAGTAGAAAATTCTGTTATGGTTTTTAAGAGGAGAAAATTATTTATCAAGCCCAAAAGACGTATACATATCGCCAGTTCAAATAAGAAGATTTAGACTTGATAATGGGGACAAAATAAAAGGAATTGCAAGACTACCAAAAGAAGGAGAAAGATTTCCTGCATTAATATTTGTTGGAGAAGTAAATGGAGAAAGTCCAGAAAAATATAAAAGAAGAAAATTTGATGACTTAATTCCTATTTATCCTGACGAAAGAATCAAGCTAGAAACTGTTCCAACAGAATATGCTATGAGAATGATAGACTTAATTTGTCCAATAGGAAAAGGCCAAAGAGGAATGATCGTAGCTCCTCCAAAAGTCGGAAAAACAACACTTTTAAAGAAAATAGCAAACAGCATAACAAAATCACCCTGAAATTGAATTAATAGTGCTATTAATAGACGAAAGACCAGAAGAAGTAACAGACATGAAACGTTCAAAAAGGAGATGTAATATATTCTACATTTGATGAATTACCGGAACACCATGTAAAAGTTGCAGAAATGGTAATAGAAAGAGCAAAAGAGTTGTAGAACAGGGTAGAGATGTTGTAATTCTTTTAGATAGTATAACAAGACTTGCAAGAGCATACAACCTAGTTGTACCAGCATCAGGGAGAACATTATCAGGAGGTATTGACCCTGCATCATTACATAAACCAAAGAAATTCTTTGGTGCTGCTCGTAACATAGAAAATGGCGGTAGCTTAACAATTCTTGCTACAGCCCTAACAGAAACTGGAAGTAGTGGAAGTTCATTTAGACAAAAAGTTATCAGAAAAGCGAATTTTCCCTGCAATAGATATTAATAAATCTGGAACAAGAAGAAGAGTAAATATAGATCTTATAAAATATCCATAGACGGTCATAGATTTGACAGTCAGAAAGAGGCGGATTACTATTGTGAATTAAAATTAAAATTGAAAGCTAATGAGATAAAAGGTTTTTGTTTACAACCAACATTTATATTAGCACCAGGATTAAAAATATAAAGCAGATTTTATAGTTTTTTTATAATGATAATACAAATGAAATTATAGATGTAAAAGGTTTTAAAACGAAAAGAATATATTGCAAAAAAGAAAGTATTTGAAGATAAATTTAATTTGAAAATTACAGAAATATAAATAAAAAAGAATTAAAAAAATAATAAAAATATTGTAAGAAACATTTAATGGAAACCTTTCAATAGTGTAGGGAGTATACTTATATATTACTATAAAATGGATATACTCAATTGCGCAAAATCAAAAGGAAACTGCAAAAAAAAAATTATATTATAAAATTTATTTAAAAAGATTTACAGTTACAATTCTGTATGTCTTTTATTTTTTGTTTTAGGAGGTATTTTATGAAGTGTCAAGGTGAATTTATTTTAAAAAATTGATAAGGTAGACTGGGTGAGTTTGTTAATAATGGTAATTTAATTAAATATCCATCTAGTTTTTAGGTTATTTTTAGATGAGTGGAATGATGGTAAATTAAATGAAGTAAAAATTAAAAAATACCAGAGACGTCTAGAGATTTAGTTGCTAAATTACAAAGTTTAGAACCTTATTCAAAAGTACTTTTATATTGTGATATCATTTTTTATAATAATTCTATTAGGGTTATTCTAGTGATGTAAAAGTTGCTAGTAATAATAAATAACATAGGAGGAATGTCTTATGGGAAATACTGTAGTTGAGGAGGTTGCTAGTATGGCTGATTTAGATTTTGACAGTTATAACTGCTTTAACAAGTGCCGTAACACCAACACAAATTATTACTTTGTTAGCTGGTTTAATAGCTTTCGGTATTGTTTATGTATTTATGTGGTTTGGTGTTAGAAAGTTGTTAAAATCTTTAGAAGTGCCGTTATGGGAGGCCGAATTACTGTTTAGTTTTAAAACTAGAGGTTATTTAGTCTTAACCTCTAGTTTAATTTAATTAAAGGATGTTAAATATTATGTTTCATTTAAAAAATAATGTTAGTAAGTTAGAGTTAAGAAATTCTTTAAAAAGAAACTATATCTAAAAATGAAGATGCATTAGATTATTTACAAAATAAATTTCTACTGTAGATAATCTTGTTAAATATAATGAAAATGACAATGTTTCTAAAGAAGAATTAAAAAATTTAAAATATATAGAATTTTGTTTAAAATATTTAGATGGTTTATATAGAGATAATTTAAAGAAGGTTTGTAAATGATAGATTTAAGTTGTTTGGGTGGAAATAAAAATATATTAAATATATTTAATATATTAAGATATAAAAGAGCTTTTTAAAAAAGAACATCCTGGATATTTTAGACCAGATGGGTTATTAATTTTTGTGGAGCACAAGGAGAAAGGTAAAACTTTAAGTGCTGTTGATTATGTTAAAAGTTAAGTTGGGATTATCCCCGAGCAATTATATGTACTAATGTTGAGATAAAAGGATTAAATCCACTTTGCAAAGTTGTTGAGTATCAAGGACTAGAGAGTCTTACAAGTATTGAAAATGGCTATTATGGAGTTATTTATTTAATCGATGAAATACATCTTGAGTTTAATTCTTTGGAGAGTAAAAATATTCCAATTGAGGTAATGATAGAAGTTTCTCAGCAACGTAAACAAAGAAAACATATTGTTGGAACTTCTCAACAATTTATGCGTTTAGCTAAACCTTTACGTGAACAAGTTAAAAATTTTAGTAATTTGTAGGGAAAATGTTTGGTTGTATGCAGTTTAATAAATTAATTGATGGTTCTACTATTACTGAAAGAGATGGACATATACGTATGGAAGTAAAAAACGCTGTATTTGGTTTCACTCTCCAGAGATGTATGATAGTTACGATACTTATAAGAAAATGCGTGAGATATAGAGAGGAATGGCAAGGGGTTTCGCGTTCTAGTATTTATTCGGATATTAATGTATAAGAGGTGTTTATATGGATTATGGTGTAGTTTTAAATTTAGCTATAGAAATATTAAAAATGCTTATCCTTTGCTATTTTTGGTCTTGTTGCTAAATTAACTAATATAACATTAAGTTTTATGTTTGATAAGAAAATAGAAATGTAATAGGGGGGTATTTTTATGTTTTCATTTGCTTTTAAATTTTTCTAGTGAGTTTACTTGCTTTGTTTAATTGTAAATTTGGTAGCTTATATTATGGGAAAAAGAGGTATCATAAAAAAAGTTGAAGAAAATGCTAAAGAGATTATTGAGAAAAAGTAATGAGGAAACTGAAGAGAAAGACGTTTAAAAAATATAATATAAATATTCTCGGGTTTCTGTCGTAAGACAGAAACCGAGCTGTATATATTCTAAGGTTGGTGTATGTATGCTTAGTGAGAATGAGTATGATTATTTACTTGGTTTAATAAATGTATATAAAAACAAGGTTATAATTATTATTTGTGTAGTACTATTTCTAATCGTGATATTGATTATGATTTTATTGTATATTTTTTCAAAAAATGAAATTAAAGATCTAGACAGTTTAAATTTTTATTAGAAGATGCTGTTGTTATACAAATAAATAATTCATATAATACTGATTACAATAAAATACCTCTTAAAAAATATTGTTAATGTTTCTTATTCTGGTGCAGTTAAATTTACTGAATATGATTATATTTATACTAATGCTGTATATAATAATGCAAGTTCTAGCTATTTTATTAATCCAGATGTTTCTATTTTTCTAGTAGTAATTATGAATTATTAAGACTTAGTTATGTAAATTGTTTACTATTAGGTATTGTATTTATATATATTTTTGTAAAAAGTCTTTTAAGACTTAAAAGGTAGGTGTATTTATGATAAAAAGAAAATTTTTATATTCTCTATAATTTTTATATTTTTATTATTTAATACATTTATTTTTGCTTTTACTGGTAATAATGGTCAGAATACCCAAATTTTCCGGATTTTTTTAACTAAAAATTTTGATACTTATATATTATTAGGCCCTAATAAAGAAGGATATTATAGTTTATCTTGTTTTAATTCTTCTCAATATCATTTAGGATATGATACAAGACAAAATGGAGGTAAAACAGAACATTATATTGCTTTATATTTTAATGATACTAATAATATAGATACATCGGCAGGATGTGTTTTACAAGTAAGATTGCCATTAGGTTCAGATAGATATTATTATGGTTTAGACTATTGGAAAGATAATGTATATTCTGGTTATAATGAAAGTTCATGTATAGAATATCCTGGTTCCTCTTCTAGTGATTTAGAAATTTATAAGAATAGAGGCTTTTTTGATTTTTTAACAGGTACTATTACATATAATAGAGAAGATTTATTAAATATGATAGTTTATAGTAATTCTAATATTGTAGATATAAAAACAGGTTCTAATATATATGAAGTTGTAGAGGATATTTACCCATTTCTTTCGTATGAGAGCATAGATAGTAGTCATGTTAAGATATATTCTCAGTGGATAAGAAAATGAATATTTTAATACTAGTGTTAAATATGCAAAATATTTATGATGGTTTTGATATAAATAATGAAAGCGAGTGGAAAGATGTAGAAATAGAAACCAGTAATGAGAGTGGTACTACTCAATATCGTCATTATATTATATTAGATAATTCTCATAATGATGCAAATGGAGATTATTATTTTAGATTTTATAATAATAAAACTGGTAATTATAAATATGGTAATGCTTCTATTTCATTTTGAAAATATTAATCAAGATGTAGAAAATGGTTTGCTTGAGGAAAATAATGAAACTAATAAAGGTATATGGGAAACTTTAAAGAATTACTTTCATATATTAATCCCTTTTCTGAAAAACTTTTTTTGTGTATCAACTTATTAATTTATTAGGTGATTTAATAATTAAATTATTTATACCTGATACTAATTTTTTTTCTGAATGGGTTACTAATATGAATAATTGGCTTTCTGATAGATTGGGTCTTTTATATTTTCCTGTTGATTTAGTAAGTAATTTTTTAGTTAAATTAGGTGATATTTTCTGAAGATACTGATGCTATTATTCGCTGGGATGGTTTTTTCTTTTATAGGGTGCCGAAATTATTCATTCTGGTTCTTATGACTTAAATAGTTTACTTACTAATAATACATTAAAGAATATTCATGATATTTATTTAATTTTTACAGATATTATTCTTTGGATTTGTCTTATATTTTTGCTAAAAATACTTTTACTGATATTTTTGGTGGCCAGTATGATGATGTAAGTGAATTTGCAGAAGATGTTGCTGATTATGGTATTAGTTATGATAGAAATAAAGAAAAAGCTAGATATAAAGCTTCTAGAGACTTAGAGAATAGACGTATTCGTTATCATTATTATGATAAGAAAAGGAGAGGTTTGTTATGATAATATCTGGATTTATTACTATATGTACTTCTATTATTCAATTTTTATTTAGTTGGGTAAATTTACCAGATATCCCTTTAAGTGCTCAATCTACTTTTGATACTTATATGAGTTATATATTTGATAATTTACATTTTTTAAATTTCTTTTTAAATGTAGATACTTTAAAAAACTGTTTCTTCTATAGCTCTTGTATTATTTGCATTTGAGCATATTTATAAAATTATGATTTGGATAATACATAAAAATACCACTTAGTATTAATTAATTTTAGCAACTAAAAAAACCGATTTATATAAAAATAAGTCTTAAAAGCGTAGGGAGATGGGGGTAGCTTTTAAGACGGTATTACGCAGTAATATATTTTTATATAAATCGTAGTTCCCTTTTCGGAGGTTTCTTAGTAACACCCTCCGAGAGTAAATACCAAGTTTGGTACAAAATGTTGTTTTAGGAGTAATAAAAATGATAGATACAGTTAAGATATATACTAATATTAGTAGTGATATTTATAATATTATAAAGAATAATAGTGTTGTTAAAACTAGTTATCATAATAAAACTGGTGAAATATTCTATAATATTATAAATGACCATTTACAGGGTTCTTATGATAGTAGTTTAAGTGTTCGTGTTGATATTGGTTCAAAATATAAATTTATTAATGGTTTTGTTTTAGAACTTGAAGGTAGTTATCATAAGATTGTAAAGGGTTATAATTCTCATAATGGTTATTATAATTTATCTAGTATATGTATTAATTTAATTAAACTAGTAGAAAATGCTTATAATATAAAAAACTTCCTAGTTTTAAGCATTGGTTTGTAAATCGTGTAGATTTAGCTATATGTTTTTGATTTGAAAGAGCAAAAATAATGTGCTTAAATATATATCTAATCTTCATATGTGTGATTATCCACGTCGTCATCTAAAAATTATGGGGATTATGGTGGAACGGGTATTTATTTTGTTGGTACCTCTACTACATTAAAATATATAACAAATATGTTGAATTTAAAAAACATGATTTGAAAAGGTTTAAAAATACAGATTTTAATATCATACAATATTTAGATACAATAAAAGGTTTTGTTAGATTTGAAGTTGAAATTAAAAAAAAAAAAATTAGTAAGTATGTATAATAATAATTATATAAGAGTTAGAAATATTATGTATAAAGATTTAAAAAATATTTGGAGTGAAGAATTTATGAAGTTATTAAAATTATATGAAAGTGATTTAAAAATTGTAAGAAGTAGGGAAGAAGTAGAGAGAAGGCTATATACTTTTTATGGTAATATAAAAGGTAGAAGGCTTTACAATTTTTACCTTAGTTTAATTATAGATGGACTAGATATTGTTAAGGCTAGAACCTCTAAAAATGTTTATTATACTAATATTAGAAATTTGAAAAATGCCGGTGTTGATTTTTCACAGAATTTGAACATAGATTTAGAAAGCAATATAGTTAATTTTAATCCCTTTTGTTATGAAGAAGTAGTATAAATTTATAAAGCTCTATTAATAAATAGAGCTTATTTTCTTATAACTAATGCATAATATGTTATTTTATTTGTTAAATAGGATGTTGATGGAGTATGTATTGTTTCTGCAGTTATGTTGCTTGCTGCAACTTCATATCCTAGTGATATAGCTTTTTTTATTTCTTCTTCGAATCTTTTATTGTCATTTATTATTACTATAGTTTTTACATCCATAAAAAAAATCCCCTTTTTATTTATTATAATATATATTAACCATTTAATCAAGTTTGACTTGTTTACATAATTGTGTTATAATTGTATATGTTTAAAAGAAAGGGGGATATGTTTTGTATTTAGTAAAGGAAGATTTTACTGATATACAAAAGAAGTTTTACTTTAATGAATATGGAATTTTTATGAAGGACAAGAATTAGAAAAATTTTGATTATCAAGGAAATTATATTCAAAATGTTGTTATTAATAAATTTATTATTCATTATAATAAAAAACTAAAGAACCATATATGTGTTTTAATTTTAGTAGAATAGGACAAAAACATAATTATACTTTTAAATGTGAAGGACGTTTAGGAATTACTTATAGATATATTAAATAAAATTAAAAATATATATTGACATTTTTAAAAAATAGGATATAAGATAGATATATAGATTGTTTCTATTATTTTTTTAAATAAATATAATTGCACAAAATCAAAGTTTTGTGCAATAAAGGAGGAAAAATAATAAATGGTTATACCATTTTGAAATTACCTCTACTTATTGCTAAAACTGTATTTTAAGCTATTTCTTAGACATCAAACTATACGTCCTTACTTTTTAAAACGGCTTAAAATCGATTCTGACGCTTCGATTTGTATAAAAACAATTTACTATCAAGTCTTTTATTAAATTATGCGACTTTTTTATAATTTTCATTTAAAAACTCTTCATATTAAATCTACCTGGCAATCTAATAATGATATGTCATGTTTTTCTTATATGTTCTGTTTAATTTGATAATGGTCTTCTATTAGTACAATTTTTTTATATATTTTCAATAAATATGTATAAAAAATCAAAAAAACTATATATATTTTTTGAAAAAGGTTCCGGTTATCAAAGTTTTGTGAACTAATTCTAAATTCAAAATTAGTTATCATTATAACCATGTTCTATCGTATTTAAACATTTTTCCAATATTGTTCTCTTTATATGTTGGCATTATTTTGCCCTCAAAAATGTCATTTTAATTTTTTGTAAGGTAAATTAACATTATCATATCCTTCAAATTGTTCTCCACTATATATACATGGTAATATTTCTATTACTTCTTCTTTATTGTTTAAATAGGATAAGTTAAATGTATATCTTCCCATTGTATTACCTTTTTATGAAATTTCATTATTAATCTTCCAAAAAGAGGTTTATATTTTTCTAAAATCTCAACATTTGATCTTCTATTTTCAGGAACATCTAAAATTGTAGCTGCAGAAATAAATAACCATTCATCATAAGATTTTCGTACAAATTTGCTTTTCTTTTTCTGATAATGATAACCATTTATCAATATATAATTGTCCATACTTAAATTAAAAATATTATTTAATTTTATTTTTCCATATTCGTACCTCAAATTATCTTTTTTACAATTTTTTTCATAATACTGTATCCTTTTTAGAATAAAGAATTTACTCATATCATTTTTTTTCAAGAGTAAGTAATGCTACTTTGGTTTTTTTATTCCACCACCATAACTTGTTAGATTTCCATTTGTTCCAACAACTCTATGGCAAGGAATTATAATGCAAATAGATTCCAACCAACTGCTCCACCAACTGCTTGACTAGACATTCTTTTTATTCCTCTGTTTTTAGCAATAATTTTAGATATATCATTATATGTTATAGTTTTTCCAAATGGTATAGTATTCATTATGTCTAAAACTTCTTTTCTAAATGGTGTTAAATTATTTATTTTATATTTTGGTGTAAAAGTAGGATTCTCACCGCTAAAATATATGTCTAGCCATTTACTCGTCTCTTTGAATATTGGCAATTCCTTTTCTTCACAATTTAATTCATGTTTTTGTATATCTCTTGAGCCTTCAAACCATAAACCTGTTAAATATTTACCATCACTATTCATTAATATATCTGAAAATCCGTTTGGTGTTTGATATTTATATTTGTATACCATAAATATATTCTCCTAACATCTTATATAATTATATCACAAAACAGTTACATTAAAACAATCCATTTATTATACTTATTTATCCCTATTATCCTAAATGAATATATAAAAGAACGTGCTCAAGATGAGATTCCTCATTGATATTCTTTTTATAATTTTAAATCATCAAGTTTCATATTTGGAATACCTATATATACATCTCTATTTCCATCTAACTTATGTACTTTTTATTATTGAATAATTTTCATAATGATATTCAGTACTTCCTCCATCTTTATAGATTTCTGCCTTTATTACTTTCCCATCTTTTCATCCTTATTTGCTTTTTGTATAATTCCATCTATTGTCATCTTTCCACTCTTTAGAGAGTCTTCTAATGACATTGTTTTATTATTTAAAGTTACATTTACTTCATCTAATCCATAAAAATATAAATTATAATCTTGTTTATCTGAGCTTAAATTTTTATTGTTTAATATTTTTCTTTTTGTTATATCATTTGATTTTTTACTGTTATTGTAAAATCTTCATATCCTTCTGTTGATATTTTATCCGTATTAATTTGTGCGGGATATGATTCCATGATATATCCAGTATAATAAATAACAACTTTTCTTCCAATTCCATACAAATAATCTATGTGGTCTGTTCCATAATTAATTTTAATTTTGTCTGCTGATTTTCTTTCTATTTCATCTTCGTTTGGCTCTACTATCATGTATGTTGTTGTTTTCTTCTAATATTGTTCCTACAAAACTACTATATTGTGGAGTTGCTATATTTTCTAAACTTTCTCCGTTAGTTTTTATTATATTTTCTTTATTTATTGCTCCAAATAAAACTGCAACATTATCAATATTTAATACCATAGTTTTGTCGTTAGCTTCTAATATATTACAATTCAAAAATTCTTTACAATTAGTTTCTCCATCTAATTGAGGTAAATATTCTTCACCTATGAACATATTTATTTTTCCTATTGATTTGTTTAAATCTCCTGCATAATCAATAAGTAGATTAGATTTACCATATAAGACATTACCAAACTTAACTAATTTTGTTGCATCTATATCTTTTGTTGTTATTTTTAAATCTTTTAGTTTTATTCTTTCTTCATTATCTCTAGGTGTTTCTTCTACATTACTATATATTTTCTTACCAAAAACTTTAATTTCAATACCATCTATATAACCATCATCTATGTTTTCATCTAATCTATGATATTTAGTAATACTATACAGTAACGTCCTATATTCAACTGTTCCACCATCGTTTAACCTATTTATTTGAATTGGAAACAACAATATTATTAATAATAAAATTACTATTATAATTACAATATTTTTCTTTTTCATAACCTCACCTTTTACCTTTCTATTATTTAGATGCTTTTTTTTCTTTGCATTTAGTTGGTGTTTTGTTAAAAAATTGTTAATATTAAAAATATAGCTGAGACACTAAACATTCCTATACTTAAATAATTTGTAGTATCCATAATTTGTTCTTCTACTATAGTGTTTTCAGAAAATCTTCATTTTCTTGTATTATTTTCACTATCTTCTAATTTTTCATTTTCTTTATTTTCTGCTTCAATTTCATTTTTATTACTATTAATATTGTTTTGATCATCCTTTATAACTGGTAATTCTTTTTATCATTTTTTAATATTATTATTCCAAATACAAAAGTTATTATAAACATACTTAAATTGCTTAATGTTATTTTTAGTGTATGAATTGCTTTATAATATCTCCATTTCACAGTATTCGTCGACTCTCCTAATAAACTTCCTATTTCTTTAAAAGTTAAATTTGATAATAGCTTTAAAAAGAAACTACCTCTTGTTCTTTAGGATTTAAACTATTTATTAATCTATTATAAGAATCTTGACTTATAAATTTGTATATTTCATTATTTTTCATCTTTAATACTATAAATATCTTCTAAATTAACATTTATTTTTTGGAGAAAACAATCCTATTTTATCATAATAATGTAATGTACGCTTATTAACATTATGCAATTTTGCAAATTGAGATGTTGTTAAATTAAGAAAATCTTTTATTCATAATATTTCCTCTACTTATTATATTATTGATAGTTCATTATCTATATATAATTATTTCATATATTTTTCATAAATTTCTTTATTAATTTCAAATTCTGGCGCACCACTAGAACCAGCTCCTACTTCATATTTGTCAAAAACTATTACAATATTTCCGTTTTCAGAAAAATAAAAATTTTGGTCATCATCTATTTTTCTAAAACTCCAATCTTTTGATTCTTCATCAAACCAATATACAATGTTTTTCATCTTCTTCCATTCTGGAAATCATCTGTCTCTTTATCTCTTCACTTATAGCATTTTTATATCCATCATTTTCAAATAAGTCCGATATTTTAATTATTTTATCAGTGTTTTTATCTATATGGTAATATTTATATTCGAGGCTACTGCTAGCTGCTACTTGAGATATTGTTAATTTTAATGTAAACCAATTATTAGTATTTGTTATTATTTCTGGATTAATTCTTATTGAAAGATGATTTTGCGGATTTTTTCTGAATAATACTTATCAATAATTTCTCTGTGTAAGTCTTCTTATATCTTCATTTATAAGGTCATTAGACTCACTTATTGTATTATCAGCATCTTTTTATGCTAGGTATATCAGCATTTAATTCACTATTTCCCTCTTTATCAAAAATAATTTCTTATTGTAATTACTTTTAACAATATTTCCTATTATAGGTAACTCTTGCATAGCATAAGATATTTTAGGACTTATATTAGGAAGTACTATAAATGTTAATAAAATCAATGCTATTGCAAATCTTAAACTATATCTCCTAGCTAAATTAAAATTAGTTTTCTCATTTTTATCTGTTAAGTTTTCTAAAGTTTCATCTATAGATTTGTAAAATTTATTAGGTGCTTTTATATTTTCATCTTTTAGCAATCTTTTTTATTTTTTCGATCATCTAAAAATTCATATATTTATAACCTCCTTAATTTTTTTTTCTCTACCTCTTGATAATTGCTTTTTAACTGCATCTACATTTGTACCAGTTATTTTACTTATTTCTTTTATAGACATATCTTCATAATAAAATAATGTTATTGTTGTTCTATAAGGTTGATTTAATTTTTGTACTGCATTCCAAAGAGTTAAATTTGAATCTATATCTTCTTTATCAGCCTCGATACTTTCTTCTATATCTACATAATTTTTATTGTTTTTAATATTTCAAGAGAAGTATTGGTTACTATTTTATATATCCAAGGCTTAAATTTTCTTTTATCTGTTAAATTTTCTAAATTTTTATAAGACTTATAAATAGCTTCTTGAACCGCATCTTCTGCATCCGCTTCATTTTTTAATATACTATATGAAAGTCTATACATACCATTTTCTAAATCTTTAATATTTTTACAAAACCATTCTTTTGGTCTACTATTAACATATTTGCCTCCTTAATCTACTGCATTTTGGCATAACCAATTACTCCACTCTTTATAGTATTTTTTGCATAAATATGAACATTGTCACTGTATAATTTGAATTTAAATTTCCATTGTCATCATCAAATTTCTCATTTATATCTATATAAAAATTCTTTTTATTATCTGCAAATTTAGAAATTTGATCATTAAATTTATTTATATTTGTATTATTTACTATACTGTCTTTATCCGATTTCTTCGATGCTACATGTAAATTTGCTTGTATATATATTATAGCACTACTTTGACTATCTTTTATATAATCCACTAATTTTTTTATAATTTTCTAAAGTTTGATTTGTATTATATCCTAATTCATTTATACCTAGCATTATATATATTTTTCCGAACTTCTTTGAACTCAATAACTGTTCTAGATTAAGTTTTTCCTACTTTTGGAACAGAGACGGTCTTGCTAAATACATTATATACACTCATTCCTGTATATGCAAAAAATGTAGCATTATTCAAATCCCCATATTCTGATATTCCTATTGTTCTAGAATCTCCTATAAATAAAGCATCATTAAAATATGACTTTTCTACTGAGTGTTTTTTACTTATGTTTGACTCTTTCTTTATTTTTTTTATATTTTCATTTGTAATATTTGTCTTACTATCTTCTTGATATTGTACTACATTATTTATTTTATCTTCTTTTAGTTTCATTCAATATATTATTATTTGAAAGTGCAATTGAATCACTTTTTATGCTTTTTACTAAAAAAATCCTCCTATAATTAAGACTATTAAAATTATAACTATTTTTTTTTTCATACTTTTTCTTCCTCTTATACTATATTTACAATCAATTTTATAAGTTTAATTTACATTAAATAAATGATTGCATAAGAAAAAAGTTTAATGTAAATTATTAAGTTTCTTCTAAAAACTAAAAATATAAAAATGGATTATTTAAGCCTATATATAAGTAATAGATTGAACCACAGAAAATGGTTAATAATATTAATTTCTGCAACAAATTATTTTGTTTTGATAATAATAGTTTTCTGGTAATTTAGTAGCACATATTATTCCAACTATTATTAGAATTCCATAAATTTTTGCATATTTAACAAAATTCAGCAAATACAAACCTTCCATGTAAATAACTTACTAAACATTATTCTAATTGTTTTATATCTGTTATAGCAAAATTGACCAAGATATTGGGATTAATAATACATATAAAATGTCCAAAAAACTTATATTTATCTAAATACTTCTTTATCAATAACTTTTTCTATAACAATTATTAAACATATAAATAAAACCTCAATATAAAATTATAATTTGTTCCATGCCATAATCCTGTAAGAATCCACACTACTAACAAAATTTAAAATAGTTCTTATTTTTCCTTTTCTATTACCTCCTAATGGAATATATATATAATTTTTAAACCAATTTCCCAAACTTATATGCCATCTTCTAAAAATTCTGTCATACTTGTTGATAAGTAAGGCGTCTCAAAATTTATAGGAAGTTTAAATCCCATAATTTTCCCAAGACCTGCAGCCATAAAAGAATATCCACAAAAATCAAAATATATTTGTAAAGAATATGCTATTACACCCAACTGCAAGAACTGTAGAAATATTTCAATTCCAATCATAGAAATAATCATTCCATAGACATCCTATTCTATTTGCTAATAATACTTTAAATCCTAAACCTAAAATAAAATATTTTAATTCCGATTATAATATTTGATTTGTTATTTTCTATCATGTCAGTATGCACTTATATCGATTCTGTGATACTTCCGTGGACCTGATATTATTCGTTTGAAACATGCATTGCATATTTAGTATAGATTTTGCTGGCTATCATTATATGTTATCAACTATATGAAGTATTGAATTGAGAAGCGTATGAGCTTATTCCTATAAGGTAATAAACAAGTTTAATGGTTTCCTATGTAAACATCACTTGTGTTTGAATATAATTGATACATTATAAAATCCGAATGTAGAGAATGCGTTAACCATATTAAATTATATATATAATTCCAACCATTTAAAGATATATTTTATCTCTAGTTTTCCTGGCATATAGTTTAATAAGATTGCAAATCTCCCAAAAGTAAGACATAATGCGGATGTTCCCATGACCTATTATATAAATATTATACTACCTATTAGCAAAACATAATATGATATTTCATGTAGGAGATACAAAAATACAAAATTAAAAAGTAATGGTAAAATAAATATAAACTCTAAGCTACTAAATATCATTAATAATCCATCTCCTATTTTTAAATACCACTAGGAATTATTTTAAAGATATGAGAGTGACAAAGAGTATATTTATTTTTAAAATAGTTGTTAAATCTTTCATAAATATTAAGTTGTGTTTATCTCTTTTACTACGAAAATTACATCAAAGCAAGCTTAATTGTGGCAGGTAACATAATTAACTACAAAACTGTTGCACACACAATACTCCCTGTGATCAAAGTGTTACATAGCGATTGATACAATACCACTAGAATCCTACCCAATAATGTTTGCAATACTCATATTGAAGAAGATGTGGGCACTGTGTGTGTATTGATTTATTATAAGCATACTGATTCTTTAACATTTAATCCTCTTGGAGTTCTATATAATATGAGAGGAGTATACACCAAAAGCTTAGTCTATAGTTGCTCCCATTAATATACTTTTGAACAACTAGCAATGCAATAGTATACATGTTCTCCAATCATTCTAATATTCCCATGGTCATATATACTGTAACACTGAATAATTAATACAAGTACCAGTGGTGTAGTAATGATTTAAAAGTAAAAGCAACAACTATAAAATATAGTTACTATTGTA
>VOFC01002692.1_pt1 | contig 24306 bp, 38 predicted proteins | sample 5384161 | NCBI WGS metagenome assembly VOFC01 (sample SAMN12384722, study PRJNA508395) | human gut metagenome | isolation source: healthy gut B | host: Homo sapiens | reverse complement strand
ATACAATATTAAATCTGTATTTATATTTTTACAGTTTATTCCAGAGTTATTCAATACGTCTCTTACAGATTTTGTGTTTGGAGATAATTACGAATTTAGTAATGATAGCCGCTATCCCAAGAATAGATGTGATTAAAAAATCAGCTATCATAGGGAAATTCTTTTCCCTAAAATAGCTGATTTATGCACCTTACGCCTTATTAAATTCAATTCATAGATTTTATTTTCTTAATGTTTTTAATTCTTCCGGCTTTTTAGGCTGGTGATAGATGTATGCACATCTTGTGTTGGCTGCCACTACTGCAAGTGAAAGCCAAAGACGTAATGGTCTGAAAAATAAACTGGCGATTTCTAATTTTCTTCAATTTCTTCACCCTTTATAAAAAATTTTATATATTTATAATAATTCAGCATGAAGATTTTGAATTAATGTTGATGAAATTACTGGTTTATATGTAATTTTTGCAGATATTACTTGGCATACATAAATACAGTTACTTTAAATATAGATTCTTTTTTCTCGATTTCTACTGTTCCGTGATATTTTTCTACAGTATACCGAACTGATTCCAGTCTATACCATGCTCTGCTTTATCCGATTTTGTTGTCATATATCTATCATGATCATAATTAATAAATTTATCATTACATGCATTTTCTATGACAATTAGGATGCAACCTTTTATTATATTGGATCTGTGTCCTCATCCATTTTTTCAGAGTTCTCCACTTTAGATGCTGCCTCTATTGCATTGTCCAGCAAATTTCCCAGAATAACACATAAGTCACCCCTGTTCAAAAGGCAGCTCCCGGTATAACTGATACCTCATACTCCGCCTTTATCTTCTTCTGTATTGTCTCTGCATGTTTATAACTTAATAATGCATCTATACAGATATTTCCGCTATGTACAACTTCCTGACGGTATATCTGATTCTGATCCAGTAGCTCCTGTATCTTACTTTGTGCCAAATCATAGTCTTTTGCTTCTATATCAGTAAACAATGCCAATAAATACTGTTTCAGATCATGTCTTAACCTTGCAGTCTCCTGATAAGCCTGTTCTCTTGTATTAGCCTGCTGCTCACAGATCTTCAATTGTTGCTCGTATATTAACAGCCTTCTGTCATCCAGCATTTGCTTTTTCCCAGCCTGTTATACACATCAAAAATCATATAATTAACCCAAATCAATAAAACTGTTGACGTAAAAGAATACACTTCTATCGCTGCCAACAGTTATCATAAATGAATTATGGATTATAAATATTGTTACAACAGGAACTGTAAATAAACTCAGCCAGTATTTGAATGGCAGATTGCCATATAATCCGCTTTTGTATATCTACTCATTATAAGCAGTAGAATATACATAACAATCTTGGAAATAATAACTCCTACTATAAATCCATTCTCTTGTAATGCAACTCCAGTCAATGTCAATGCATAATTTGTGGCTACCTCTACTAACATCCATACTACGTATAATGTTCCAGCCAGAAATACCTGCAAGCTTGAACTCCACATCGTATGTCAATTTGCATATTAGAAAAGCCAACAGAATATTTATTATCAATATAGCCAACGGATGACTGGCATTGTATATCATGATTATTATTTGAAAAACGACATACAAAAGCCATACACCCCATCTTGCTTTTTGTGGATTTCTTCTCTTCCAGCAAAATACCTGGAAATAAAGTCTTACTATTTCAGTTCCAAAGGCAACCATCAATATATTTAGTGTCTGCTGATTAAACCGCTTCCAGCTCAAAATCAGCAGATTGATGTGTTAATAGTTCCAATAGCCATAAAATGTAAAAGTATCCGTGACTGTATCTTGAACAGATTCGTCACAAATACGGATAACGTGATTGAAGTTAGGGTTGTGTCATAAAGTTTGGTTCTGATCAAGCCCATTCCATAGCAGCGCTTGCTTAAGCTGAAGGCTCTTTCCACCTCTATTCGATCCGTGTTATCCTGATATTCCTGTTTTTTCTCTTTTGCTGGCTGTTTTTCAAGACTTGGTCTCCCAAGCTTTGGACCGGATAATCGTATTCCATGCATCTTGCAGTATTTTCTGTTTTCTCTGGTACGATAGATCTGGTCTACTAATATACGTTCCGGATAATGACCAGTTCGTTCTCTGAAACGCTCTGCCGCTTCTTTCAACACTGTACTTTCATTGTATGCATCATAGGATATTTTTTCTATTCTGCCAAGACCGCTATCATCTATGCTTAAATCAAATTTAGCCCCGAATTCTACTGGTGACTTTGTTTTTCCTCTGACGATTGGTCTAATCCATGGCTGTAAGATACTGACAATGCGGTTTTCTACACTATGAACCTTGTTTTGGTACATGTACTGTTGTTGTTCATATAGCTTATAGATTGTCAGCAGAAGAGTGCTTCTCTTTCGATGTCGGTGCATAACCGTCCTGCATGAAATTTTCGAGGTATCCGATATCTCGTCTGATAAATGCCAACTGTTTACGAATCGTTGCTCTGATCTTCTTAGTGCTGCGTTTTTTTGCTTTTGCAAGTGCAAGATATTTTTTTCTTGCTATCCTGCGGTACATGCGGGGTCTGGAAAACCCATATGTTTTGCAGAAGCGTATGATAATCGTTTCCAGTTTTTCCCTTGCTTCATTCAGCAGGGAAAAATCCTGTGGATATCGGATATTAGATGGAGCACAGGTGGCATCAAGCATCAGGGTTCCTTTATTTTCAGGGAACTGTTCCTTCTTTGTATCCTGCCCATTACCTTCTCCCCTGAAGGTGGATTGTTATGATCATCATCCTTTTTGTCACTGGATTCCTTTTCTTTTTAACTGCATCCAGCATATATTCATTTGCTTCCATGATAACGTCCATTTTCAGACGTTTGCGGAACAGAACTAAGGTACTTGCATCAATTGGCGGTTCTTCCTGATATCCCGGAAGACCGATGAAATACTGGTAATACGGATTTTCTGTCAGTTGTTCAACGAGTTCTCTGTCAGAATACTGATATTTCGTTTGGATGATCAATGAGCCAAGAGCAAGACGTAATGGCTTGGCTACCCGACCATTCTTTCCTTTGAACAGGCGGGAATATTTCTTTTCGAATATTTCCCATGGGATGGCATCTGCCATCTTTACCCATCTGTTTTCAGGATTCATATGAAGCCCTCTTGGCTGGTTAAAACCAAGAAGTTGCTTTGTGTATTATCAGTATATTTGTACATTATTTTTCCGCTCCGTAAATGGTATTTTTCTATTGAAAACTGCACGAAAAAGATTTAAGATCTGTTAAAACCGTGCACTTTATTATACCATCTTTGAGCAGAAAAACAAAGTAAAATCAATGGTTTTAAGCTAATTTTCTTTTAGTCAGCAGACACTATTTATAATCTGATCATATATCATTGCTTATATTCTCCACCTATCTCTCCAGAAATAGCTTTCTCTGTATCTCCTTTTGACGTTTTTCGCTGATTGAAGTTCATCTTTATTCTCCAGAATGACTGCATCATGCTGTACCGTGTTGATATACGTACTGTTTACCAGATAAGACTGATGAATCCGAATAAATGTACATGATTTGATTCCAACTCCTTTTCAACCTTATCCAGTTGACCATAAAATGTATTGTTTTCTTGATTTCCATTTGTATGTATACATATTTTTCTATTGTTGCTTTCAAAATACATAATATCGTTAATATTTATCTTATGATGAATTTTCTTATAGGAATATGTATAATACTCATTTCTGTTTTCCAGTTTCTTATACGCACTCATAAAGTATTTTCTAAACAGATCCACATCATTGATTGGCTTTCTCAGGAACCGGAACGGTTCCGTTTCAATCATGGATTCACAGTATGTCTCATAATTGGAAATATAAATAATTAAAGACGATATTTCCATTTCTCTTAATTTCTTTGCAACATCCAAGCCCTTCATCAGAGGCATTTCAACATCTAAATAAATCAGATCATATACTTCCCCACTCTCAACACTTTGCATAAAAGATTTTCCATCAAAGAAAATACGGCTTTGTACCTGTATATGTTGTTCTGTCTCAATCTGCCTAATATATTCTTCAATTTGAGAAGTTATTGTCATGTCATCATCACATATTGCTATTTGTATCATTCGTATTGCTCCCTATCTATTGATATTTACATTATATAATACCTTTTTCCTATGTGAGACTCATATTCTTAAAAGGGCAGATACTAAGCAATATATTAATTTTTACATATAACTTCTTATTTTCAACTTCTTTAACTTTTTAATTATATATCGCATTATAATTACCTGCGTAAGCTTTATTCAGAAAGGCAAGCTATGGAAAATCTTTGTCGTGCATTATCAAATTATTTATTATCCCACAATTATATTAGTAAAGAGCAATACAACATATACAGCTATGGCATACAAATGATGTTTGAACATGGCTTGTCTATTCTGGTAAGCATTATCGTTATTGCACTCTTCAAGATGCCTCTTGAAGGATGTCTCTTCTTTTTGCCATATTCATTCCATTACGATCTTATCTTGGTGGTCTTCATCTTAAAACTTACAAGTCATGTTTTCTTTTTATCTCTTATGACGTTACTATGTATCCTTTATACTGGTTAAGTTATTTACCCCTGCCCCATGGGTATCCTTTATAATACTTGCGCTGTCCATTGGAGTAATTCTTTTCAGGTTTATAAAGACTATAGGCATGCTCCTGAAGACAGTTTTCCAAGGCAAGTGTGTATTCTGCTTGGTTGCACCATTGTACTCAGCAGCATTATGTGCTTTATAGGTCATGTTTCTGCAATCTTTGTTATTTCATGTACTACAACATTAATCTCTGTTTCAAAATTTGCAGAACATTTTTATACAGGTATGGAATAATTAAGAATCATTATAGTTTACTGAAGTCTATTTTACTAACTAAAACAGCAATAACTCCGGCAATAAAAACACATAAAATATTAGATGTAAAATAATGTTGTGCATGCCTTGCAACTAGCAATATCCAGCCTATCGGATACATTGAAATAAAAAAGGACTTGCAACATGTAATCAACTTTTCGTCCAGCTTTTATTATCCCCCTACAGCAAATACTATAAACAGAACTATAAGCGGCCCCTTCACTATCTGTGGAGAGAGCAAACGTGCAAAATTATTAAATAATATTCTGAATCTATCGCCAATTCCGAACTCGAAACCAATCCATTGAGCAATTGTATCCGTTCCTGTCTGATAACCTAGTGTTATTTGGGAAAGAATTTGTTTAAATAACAGTGTACCCAAATACCCCATCCCCCAGCATACAGAATCTGTTATCAGCAGAAACCATGATGATGCTTTGTCTATCACTTGATTTTCTAAGTAAAACTGAAACCAATAAGCACATTCCAAGGGTAAGAACCGGAGCAACCAATGGTGCATTTGCAAATGTTAAGCTGCCAATTACAATATATACCAAATATTCCCACTTTGCGTACCAACCAGTCCTATAACTACAAGCAATAAATAGCATTCCTGTCAATGCAATCACGATATCTCCAAAGAATGATAGACACGTACTATGGAGAACTAACGATGTCATATACATTCCCCAAAATATGGGTATTACAATACCTATTCCTCTCGATGTAAAAAAACCAATAATAAAATAAAAGCACAATTATAGATGTCAAAGAAAAACAATAAAAACCGAACCTCTCTAATCGTTACAAATTGAAACAAAATCTTAATCCATCCAATCTGCAGGTTCCAATAACGAGAATACTCTGACTCTGATGATTCATCTGCATAATATAACGCCGCAACTAAATTATTATATGTTTCCTGGTCTGTAAATTGCTGTGAAGTCACTTTATATGGTTGCCTTACAGTATCCTTAAATGCATCACCTGTAGAAATCGTAGCCGCATTTGCCCAGATCATATCAGAAAATGAATCCAGATAAAAACCATAGTCATCAAATAACGGTTTCTGCGCAACACTTCATTCACCCACACAGAAAGAGAATCTCCAATATTATCCCTTAACTGTCCCTGCGTTGGCAGGAAATATGTTGCCATCATAAAAAAGTAAATACATCAAATTTAACAATAATACAGTTGCAACTCCAATTATTATCTTCTTTATTCCTCGCATTTTTCTATTTCCTTCTTTTATAATTCTTTTGCACCTTATAAACCATACAACCATCGTCATTTCTAAAATGAATGCTCCTATCTGTAATCCTATCATCACATATTTGAATTCGATAGAATAATTGAGGCATACTGCTATCGCCAATATACCTTTACAATTAATAAGGTAACTATGACATTTTTCTTGAAATATGTTAAGAGCACATAACTAAGTTCGGCACATAATTTTTATTATGTGCTTAAGAACATAATAAAAAGAACTAGGAAATGATCGACACAATCAATGGCGCTTCCAGTTCAGCAATCATTTACAGCATCCATTTTATGTATGCCAGCGAAACCAGAGCACAGGAAGTATGTGATTTAACAGTTGGGGACATACAGTTCTATCCTGATTGAGCCGGTATCAACATACATGGTAAAGATCAAAAGGTGCGCCGTATAGGTATTCCATGTGATGCTTCAAATATGTTGAAAAATATATTGAACATCGTAGAACAATCAATGATACAGAACGGCATGTGTTTTCAAGTCAGACACATGAGAAGATGTCAGTTTCCTGCATTAAGGAAATATACTCCAAATACATTGCCAAGGCAAAACGTGAATATACTGAAATGTTCAGATATAATTACACGCCGCATTCTATGAGACGTACTACTGCCACCCATATGCTTGAAGCGGGAGGCACTTATTGTTGTTAAGAACTTTTTTGGCATGTATCCTTGCATACCACTCAGGTATATACAGAGATAACGCAGGATACCATGAACAAACGGCTTAAATTATAGAATGACAAATGGTTTCTCAAGGATAATTCTCGTTTTGAGAATACTAATGGAAAAAATAACATACCGGAATTCTTAAGATAAAAAGTAGCTATTATTATTCCAGATTTAAAGTGAAGAACTGCCGTTTTACGCTGATGTTGGTAGTTCTCCTAGAATAACAATACTTCTGGGATAATGGATCTTATTCAAGAACTGGAATAAGATCCATGCCCGAAGACCTTTTGCAGACTTCATAAAGTCTGTCGGTCTCACTGCTGCTAAAGGCTCTGTCGCTCAGGAGGCTTATGATAAGATCACTGAAATGCTGCGTATTGACAATACTTTCGATGATCTGCCCGTATCTGACCGCAGGAAACAGCGTTAGCTTGTTCTCTCTGAGAAAGCTGATTCTTATTTCACATGTGTAAAACAGAAATACACCCAGATTACCCAGAACAGCACCATTGGCAAAGCCCTTGCATACAGTATCAATCAGGAAAACTACTTACGTGTTTTCCTGTCTGACGGAAACATTCCCATGGACAATAACTACGCCGAGCAGGCAATCCGTCCATTTACCCTTGGCTGGAAAAATTTTGTTTTGATTGAATCTTCCAACGAAGCAAATGCCAGTGCCATCCTGTACAGCCTGTCCGAAACAGCAAAAAAGCAAATGAACTGAATACTTTTGAATATTTCAATCTGCTCCTGACTGAGATACCACGGCATATGGATGACAGCAGCCCCAGCTTCCTTTACGATCTTCTGCCGTGGTCACCCAATGTACAGAAATCCTGTCCCAGTAAATATAAAAAAGCTTAACTTTTCAAGGTACAATCTATTTTTCATAAAATTAGCATAATCCCCGGAAACACGGGGATTTTTGCTTTTCTGGTACTCATGTTTGAGGGCTTACAGAACTTCTGCCATGGTCACAAACCCCTGCCGGAACACATCCGAAAACCAGTGAAATCCGATGATAAATAATGAGGCTGTGAAAGCAGCCACATATTTGTAAAGGTACTTGGGTTCTACCGTTTACGATTATTGTATATCTCCTGATCAGTAAATTCCTGTGAAGTCACTTTATGTGTCTGTTTTACAGCATCGCCAAATGCATCTCCCATAGAAATGGTGGCTGAATTAACCCAAATCATATTAGAAAACAAATCCAAATAAAATCCATAATCATCAAACAATGGTTTAACACAATTTACTTCATTTACCCTTTAGAATGTATCGGTATCCTTAGTTCGTTCACTGTCCCTATCATATATTCTCCCCAAGGATAAAAAATGTAATACGTTCTTATAATTTTCATACATTTCATATTCAAAGGAATCATCTGATTTTAAGAATACATACACGCAGTCCTCAGACACATGTTCTAACTGCTCTTCAATAATACCCCTTTTATCAATTCCACGTGCAAAATAAAAATTTCCCATTGTCATTTGATTTTTCATAGCAAGAATCGCCGTTTGAATTATATCAGTATGTTCAATATTATGGGTAACCCATACAATATTTTTATACTTGCCGGAGCTGACTATATCATCCCATACTGTCCCTACCAAAGGGCTCTGGTATACGCCTTCATTACTATAGTTCTCATGTCTTCTGTATAACTGTCCACTTAAATCGCCAATCTGTACCAAACACGCCAATAATAATACAGCAATAGGCAATTTCTTTCTTTCCAACACCATGCTATTTGCAATAGAGCATATTCCAAATAGCATCAGGAAGTAGACCACTGGCCATGCCATACGTCCACTTGAGCCAAAAAAATCCCCCAATATTTATACAAAGTGCTTGAATACGGCAGCTGTAACACTAATTTATCATTCCACGTGATAGTCGGAGACGCAGCGAAAACAATCAATCCAATACTCATTAACCCTATCATGATCTGATACACTGTAGGCTTCTTTTTTTAGCAAGCTTTATTATAACTGCTACAGCACCTATTATACATAGTAAAAATAATGCCAAGTCCCAAATATGCAAATCCTTCGTATTGTCCCTGCGTATAAAATGGCCAATTCCACAAAGAAGTATTTTTTAGAATAGAAGAATAACTCATAGGATTAAAAAAGCATTCAGGTTAAAGCTAAATAATCCAAGATTATTTGTACCCACATCAACTCCACTGCTAAATCCTCCAAGTAGGTAAACAGTCAAAAACTAAGCCTGCCGAGAAACTAATGCCAGGATACATGAATTTAATACTAATTTTTTTTGCCTTCCATACGCTGCACAGAATATATCCTAATAAAATTGCTCCGCACATCGGCACAAAGTACATATGAATAGAACCCTGTCAGTATTCCCAGTATCCCCCATTGCATAACCGGTTTTGAGAATTCCCATATATTCTTTCTCATGTTTGGTAAAGAAATATATGGCCAATAAAATCAGCCAATGTGCTGCCAATGCCGTATGATAATACATCCTAAAAAATCATAATTGGTGATAATATAAAAGGAAACAGATCCTATTAATACCGCTATTCTGTAAGAAATACGTTCACTCAAAATTCTGGCTGCATAATATCCCTGCAATATAAAAGCACAACAACCCCCCATATTCCAAAATATTGAAACTGTGCAGGCAAAATATGACGAAATAATTTAAAGAAAACAGCAAATAGAGGAATAGAGTCCGTATATATTACAGATGTCTTTAGAGGATAGGCAAGTTGATCTGTTAGTCCTAGAGGAAAGAACCAATCTGATCTTCTATAAAATTCCCATCCCAAATAATGCTGAGAGGGATCTCCCCCATCAGCAACCAATCTGTATACTGCGGGTTCAATATTTTTATTCCATAAATAAGCAAAAGGCAATACCACCTAATGACGCAGCAATCACACAATTTTTTCTCTCTTTCACCATTATCTCCTTGTACATTTTTGTCTTAATCATAGGCGAAAACTTATATTCCACCGAATGCAAGATTTGAACTTAATATTCTAGTTTAAAATATATCTGACTTCATTCTTTCTTCTATTCCACCATCTTTGACTTCATAAATCACATCGCAATTTTTATTGTCGTCAAACGATGTGCAATGATAATTAAAGTACGCGTCCCTCGCAAACCATCAATGGCTTCCATTACTTCCCGTTCTGTTTCATTGTCCAATGCGGAAGTAGCTTCGTCTAGAATTAAAACCACAGGTTTACTATATAAAAGCTCGCGCAATTCCAATTCTCTGCCTCTGTCCACCAGATAATTTTACCCCTCGATCACCAATAACCGTATCCAATCCTTGAGGTAAACTCTTAACAAAACTTTCAAGTTGAGCTTCTTTAACTGCATCCCACAGAGAACTTTCATCTATTTGCTTTTTTTTTAAACCGAAAGCAATATTAGCCCGTATCGTGTCATCCATAAGATATATCGTCTGCGGTATATAGCCTAAACATTGATGCCAACCGTTCAGATTTTTCTTTATATCTATTCCTTCTACTTCAATCGTACCAGTTTCTGGTTCTAACACACCTAAAATAATATCTGCCAATGTACTTTTTCCTGATCCTGATGCACCAATAAAAGCTACTGATGTATTAGGCTCTATATGCATGCTTAGGTTCCTAATCACCTGCTTATCTGCATTAGGATATTGAAATGAAATATTTTTTACATCTATTCCATTGGATAACTTTTGAATAGTTACTTCATATTTTGCCTTTTCCTCCGAAGCTGTTTTTAATTCATCAATCTCCTTTAAATCTCCATATAAAACATCAACCGCAGGCTTATTAAACATTATTGCACTTAAATATCCTGATATTCTGTTAAAAGATGGCAACATCCGAAATGCAGCTATCGCAAATACTGATAATGCAGGAATAAAATTCGCTATATCTTCCTGAAACCAAATCATCTTTACAACTACTGTTATCAGTAATCCACAAATACACATTGTTTCCATAGTAGGTCTTGAAATAAAAGAAAGCATTGTCTGCTGTCGTTGCAAAACAGTAAACCGTTTATATGTTTTATCGTAGTTATCAAGGAAAAATTTTTCTTTGTTCATCACTTTTATTTCCTTAATACCCGAAAATGATTGTAATACCCATTTGGTTAATTGTATATTTACCTGTCTGTTCTCCTGTCCCTTTTTTACCAGAACCTTTTTAAATATAATTCCGAAAAAACAGCAAATATAAATATTAACGCAGCAATCACTATTGTAGTCATAATGTCGGTACTCATCAAATAAATAACCAAAAACTACGCATACGCTCACTTCAGCAACAAGCTGCAAAACATTTAACACCACTGTATAAAATCCATTTACATCTTCTGTCACATTTCTTTGAAGTTCTGCAACATTCCTTGATACATGAAAAAGATAATTCTGGTGCATATAGGAATTCATCATTTTAACTGCAAGTCTTCTCTGGTTATTAAATATAAATTTATACTGTACATTGTATTGAAAAGTAATATATATATTTTTTATTATATATACTACAATTAGAAAAAAAGAAAGAGAAATAACAATTTGTCTTACTTCTGAAAAGCCAAATAACTCCTTAATCTTTACTAAATACCATGTGTTATCTATAGCATCTGGGTTTGTTGCCACATTTATCAATGGCATGATAGATGAAACACCGAGTAACTCTACAAAAGCGCCTATAAATATAATTACAAGCAATATAATTAATTTAATTTTCTGTGTTCTATCAAGAATATAATTTACCTTTTTTATCATTTTACTTCCTGTCTTAATCTGGTTTGAAAAAATTTTTCTAGTGCTGCATCTGTTTTAGGTATCTTTCTCATATATGCATCATAATCTTTTTAAATAATGTCCAATGTCCCACGCTGTTCTACCATTCTTATACAAATCATAAACCAGCACTTTTGCAGTAGGGCCGAGAATAATACAAATAATACGTTTTTATCTGTTTCCAAAACTTTTTTAGTATTTCATCATATTGGGAATATGCATCCTTACTTGGTGCATATATATATTCCACAGAATTACATATGGTTAATGCATTGTATTGAATATTATTTAAAACATTTTCTCCACATACAACTGTAATATCCTTATTTTCAAACAATTTTTGAAATTGTTGAAAATAATATTCAAAATCATAATTTTCATAATTTTGATACATTTGGGTAATAGCTGCATCCATATATATCATTTGTTTATTACAATTTTTTAATTAAAAATTTTCTTTGTTTTCCCATTGCATATAAAAAATTCAATGTATACTGATTTTACATTATCCACAGGGTTCAAGTAAAAATAATTAATTCCAATTAATAATTTTACTTCATTAGTCCGCAATATTTCTTGTAATCTACTCGCTAATTCCGGACAAAATTGTTGAAAAGCTATAGCTTCTCCTTTCATAATAGCAATTTCTCCATCTCCAAACCTGCAGAAACTAACGCAATTATTATTCAAATATTCTAGCGTCTGTTTTGCATCCATAATTTGAAGAAACTTTGAATACCTGCCTTTTCTATATTTAGTACTTTCATACTTTCGGTATATTCTTTTCGGTATGTTTTTATCTTCTTTTATTATTTTCCCCCATATAGGCCTTTCATTCTTTATCAATATCAATTTAAATTCAAAATATCAACTATTCTTTTCCGTATGCCATACCATATATGATTATGATACATGCCATTTATCTTTACCGCATCTACTTCCAGTCCTTCCCTTATGAAACCACATTTTTCATAAAATTTCTGAGCTCTAATATTTTCTTCCAATACACTTAAATATACTTTATGTAATGCTAACTCAGTAAATGCATACTCTAATAGTTCTTCTGTCGCCTTCTTAGCCGCACCAGTTCCCTGTGCGCACTTTCTCGCAACTACTGCATATTCAGCCTTATCATTATCGTGGGATATATGTTTTAAACTAATAGTTCCTAAATACTCATCCTCATCATTTACAAAAGCAAAATTCTGGTTTTCTCCATCAAAACTATTTCGAATAAACGATAGCACAGTATCAGTCGTTGCCTGATCAAACGGACGTTGAAACCCTGCAACAATATCCTTTATCATGCATCCACTCTAACATAAAAGGAGCATCTTTTTTCTTCCAATTTTCGTAGCATAATCTATTTATTTAAACCTTTCATAACTTGTAAATACTCTTCATAATCTCTGATATATTCTTCGGAATCATAATGTTCACTAGCAAGGCACAGTAACACAGAATCCTCTGAAAAGTCATACATATCTTTCCATACAAGCTTAGGCAAATAAATCCCAATATGCGGCCTGTCCAGATTAAAAATCTTCTCATTTTTACCATCAGTCACACGTACTTTGGAAGTACCTGCTACATTAATAAGGACAAACTCTGTACCATAATTGGCATGTTTACCACGCACTACATCTTTATCAGATCCATAAATATAAAATACTCGTTTAATATCAAAAGGAATGTCCTTGTTGCCCTCTACAATAACAAGATGTCCTCTTTCGTCACCTTTTTGTGGAAATTCTAATAATCTACATTTTTCTAACATCTTCTTCAATCCTTTTCTTCATTTCTATTGCTAACTGTTTCGATTTACTTCATAACTAGATTTGCGTACTTTTCAGCTGTTATGTTCCATGAAAACCGTTCAATATTCTGATATCCTTTTTTTTACAAGCTCATCCATCTTTTCCTGATTATTCTGCAGTCGGATAATTGCTATTGCTACCTGAGCTGGATTGTCAGGGGCTACCAATATAGCTGCATCTCCCACGACCTCTGGCAAAGAGCTAAATATAGAACAGATAACCGGTGTTCCTAACTGCATTGCCTCAATTGGAGGAAAACCAAACCCCTCGATTATTGAAAGAAACAGGAATATTCGAGCTTCTGCAATCATACGATGCATTTCTACATCAGATTCAATATACTTATAGCAATGAATCCGTTCTCGTACTTTCTCTTCCAAATGATATTCATCTACATCAGGAATTCCGATAATATATAAATCTAATGCATCTCCGGTATTTTTACAATATTCTTCATATGCTCTGATAATTCCTGTGTAGCATTTTTTATGAGGTAACTTTGAAGTCACTGCAATAATGTAATCTTTTTTCTTGATTGATTGTAGAAGATCACCTATTCGATTGTATCCATTATGAATCATTACGATCTTATCCGGTGAAACATTGATTCGATTCAATATGTCCTTGCGTGATGCTTCTGATATTGTAATGACCTTATTACTGTTACAGATAGAAGCTTTCAGTCTCCACATAATGTAGAAATTCTCTAATTTATTGAAATACCCCTTATAATGTTCATTATAGTAAAAGGAATCATATCATGTACCACAATATACTCCTGAGCAAATTTAAAAATTGGAGCATATCCCCCTCGGATGGAGTATCTTGTCCGCTTTATACTTATGTGCTACAACTGAGACTTCAAATAATTCCCACCATACACATCTGATCTTTATTCAATGGATTATGCCTAATACGGATAAATTCTACTCCCGGTATCGCAAACTCCTGTTGATTATATACATTCCCAAGAACTACAATCTGGCACTCTTTTATTTTACTATCCAAAGTTCTTTCCTTCGTTTTAACCAGATTTCTTACCAGATTAAGAGCGAGATTATAGATTCCAATGCTCTTGCCTGCACCACGCACCAGTTTAAAGCAATCAATCACTAATACCATTACTTATTCCTCATATTCACACAATTTCACAATCCACATGCCATTTATTTTCTGTATGGAACCTTCTGACGGATAGTCCGGCATATTATGAAATTCATCAGTCGCAGCAATCTCCAGCTTATCCTTCTCTGATAAATGTGCTACATCAAATCCCTACATAATCCCTGATAAAACTATCCCTTGCTCCGGAGGTCATCATGCCATTCTCTAATGCTACTCCTGAAAGTTCACGCAGTGATTCTGAATCAAGCACATCAATCTCTACTACGCTTGATTGATCCTATAATAAAAATTTCCTATCAGAGCAACTTCATCACCATTCTGATAACCCTCCTGAACCTCTACACTTGCAATTATACGATTAAAATAATTATTAACACGATGCTCGGCAAAATCCATCCTCAGATATGCTTTATTAGTCAGCAGATAATCCGTATAACAGCTTACGCACATAATGAAAACCGTTGCAAATACTACTGCATATCGACCATATTGTGCAATTGTTCTACTGCTCTGTAGTCCATTACAATTCCACTCTTCTATGCATCGCTCCAACAGCGCAATTACCATAATATATATCAGTGTATAGGAATACAACATTAACATTGAATAATCTACTTCCGGAGCCATAAAGTATATAAACGCAACTGCTAATGGCATAAACCCACATAAAATTACACACAATGCAAGTTCCACCCACTGATGGTACAGTTTTTTACGCCATACTAAATATACAAACAAAAGTACTGCCAATACACATACTGCAATATTCATTCTTTGCGATGTTTCTGTCACAAATGCAAATGGCTTCCATAAAAAATACTCCAAAAATCGCTTATAGCACCTGCCAATTAGAATCGGCACATCCATAATAGCAATTTTTCCCATATTTCCTACACCACCATAAGTCCATTATCCAAATTAGGATAAATAATGTGAGACAAAATCATATAAATCACAACTGTTACAATTAAAACTGCTACGCATAAGATTCCTTTTCTTTACAACTGGTGCTGCCTTTTCTCCCTTTAACATATCTACAATCATGTCTGCGAGCATAAGACCTATTGCAATGCTAATATAGCTCTGATATGTTCCCATTACGCATATCAGCATTACAATACATGGTAGCCAGCCGTATTTATACCTTCTCATGATATACACAGCTGCACAAGTCATCATAATTGCTATACCAGAAGTATGTGCCATGAACATAAATGTCATTGTACTCACTACACTAGGAAACGTAACCATTACTGCAGGTACAAGAACAGCCCCTGTCATACTCTTAATCTGCATAATCTCTACAACAAAACATGCTGCAATAGCAAGAAATACTATAAAAAGCAGACCATGTACAGCAGGAATGCTATATTGGCTCCCTAGGGGATGAATATATTTAAGAAACCATCTACCAAGATAATCCTGACTTCCAGGAGCATCTATATTATTTAAATCATCCCAATTAGGTAACTTATGTGTAAACATATAAAAAATGTGTAATCCACCCCGACAACATACCTGTCCAGAAGCATACCTTAGTATGTCTGGAAATCCTGTGATTCCATTGTGCAAATATATCAAATTGCATGTCTCTTATCCTCTTTCCCTGTGCATTTTATTCTGTAGCTTAGTTACAAGTTTTCCCACTTTACTTCTTTTTTCCATTTCAATTCCTGTAAGGAACAAACATTCATCCGATGTGAATCAATAATCTGAGGGTAGTGACTTCTTTTGTTCCACCTCAGCTTCATATTGATGAATCAGGCCAAATTGTGATGGATCTCGAAATCTATTAATTTGATATTTCTTAGACATGAGAGACCATACCGACTGGTCATGTCGATGCGCTACGAATTCGGGATAATTATCTAATCCCTGTGTATTTTTTATTTTCTGTAATAATACGTATATCCTGTGCATAACTTAAATCTTCTTCCAAAAACCTTTGGGTAAAATCAGATTTTTTTAGAATTACATATCCCCCTATTGACTGAGGTGTATCCGTATATTGTGGTGCATCACATTTCATAAGAAGGAATGCATCTCTCTTCGTATACTTTCTCTCAGCATCTCTTTTTTGTAAAGAAAATACCATTATGTCCTGCTCTTCTTCTTCCATACAATCTATCAAATATTGAATCTTATTCACATATACTGATCCCGCATCCGTATATATTAAATAGTCTCCTTCTTTTAACTGCTGATATGCTTTGTATAGAAAATATGGTTTCCATAAATAAAATCCATTTCCTTTTTTGGCACATAGAATTTCCTTATTCTTTTCATAAAATTGTTCATCAATATCATCCGGGGTATAGCCTATCACCTGATCTGCTCCCCCAGTGGAGAGCCGTTTCAGGTTTAATTTTTGTGCTTTTCTAAAACTATTGTCTGCATAATTTATTGCAATTATCATCGTATCCGTCCTTTTATCTATTCTGTAAGAACCACAATAACTCCATCTACTACTTGTATGGAACCATCACCAGGATATACCGTCATCCTATCAACTATATTCTGGTCTATCTCGTTCGCATCTATATATTCAGGTTGAAAGCCCAAATAATATGCCAGCATACATTCTTTTATTATATGTGTCTACTAACGAATCATCTCTACACTTTAAGCGAAAAGTATCTAGTATCTCATTTCTGTATAACGTTGAATCTCCCAGTACATATCCACCTTTTTGAATTAGAGCAACTGGCATATCTGCTGTATATCCTGGGGTTGATTTAACCTGTGTAATTAATGTAGTATAGTAACTTTCCATCTGCTGTAACGATAAATCCATTGCTAAATATTCAGCATTTGCGAAATGGCAATAATTCAATACAACAGCCACTATAAGTAAATTCATTACATATTCTGTCAGTACAATCAGATTACTTTTATTAACAGATGCAATTTGATTCAAAACACATATCGGTAGAATAAATAGCAAAGAATAGGAATATACCATCAACACATATATACTGCTCTCATCCTGACACATAATGTAAACTGCATTAACTGCAGTCCAAAAGCAAACTCCCAACACTAGCAAAAAGAATTGCTTCAGCTATTCTCTGTTTCTTTATCCATTTTGTACAAGTGATTATTAACTCAACAAGCAGAATAACTATACTAAAAGTATAGCTCATCTTAAGTAATAAATTATAGCTTATCTCTAATTTATTAGATACTATATTTGCACCTGGAAATAAGAAAATATTTTTTATTGTATCGGCAAATGAGAACTTCCCTAATTCTCCTAAACCTTTATAATCTGCAAAACTCTGCTTCGTAGCAAATAATGTAATCCGCGTTATCAAATAATATATTCCCACACTAAGAATTAGAAATGCCAAGTAACGTATACCATTTCGCAACACTTCTTTCCAATGACAATCTCTGTATAGTTGTAAAATCAAAATAATAACGAGCAATCCTGCAGTAAAAAGGTAAATAGGCTTGATAAATTCCCAATGAACAGCACAAACATACAATAGCAAGCACAAAGCTAAACTTATTCTTACTTTTATAACAAAATAAACTGCCAAAACTGCCAGAACAATTGCCAACGCATAGTAAGGAGCCGTGAACATAAAGAAAAAAGTACCTGTCCAAGAAGGATACACTACCAACAATCCACATACTATACTAATAAGCCATTTATTATCTATCTGCAACATTCCAATTATCAGAGCATTTGCAACCGCAATAAATGACAACGATATCAGACCATTGAGCCATGGCAGACTGTATACCAATTCTAGATGATAAGCAATAGCACCTACAATCCACAAGAACCATCTGCCCAGACGAAATGTTGCCCCAAAGCTATTAAGCATAATATCATCATAATTAGGCAACTTATTCATAAACATATAAAGATGAGCTATTAATCCCCATATTATAGTTGAGCCAAAGGCTATTTTAGCCTTTGAAGGAATATTCTTCCATATTTTATCAATAAGCTCCGATAAGCGAACAATCCTTTTTCTTTTCCATTTCTACTTTTCCTACTTCCAGTAACATCCTCTTTTCCACCACGCTTGCATTCTTAGGTGTCTCACTTTGATCAGATATACCCATGAATCATTAAACCAAGTCGCTATTTTAGATGGATAATTTTCTTCCCATCTTCTTCCTTTGATGCCAAACATTAACTGTGTTGCACCGCCAAGATGAATCGCCTGCTTACCAGCTTTCTTCAGCATCCCGCCCAGTGGCATCCCATACGCTCCACATCCAATAATTGCAATATCAAAGTCTATCTTCATAGCTTCATTATACATATACTCAAGTGCTTCGAACCATGTACTAAAACGATCATCCCGTTCTCCTGCAATAGTCTGCACTGCTTTTAATGTCTTTAAATCAAATTCCGGCAAAATGTCTGTTCCCTGGAATATCTCTTCTCGCCTTTGATACTGCTTCTTTATTGTTTCCACAAACGGATGAATAATAAGTACTTTTTTCCCTTTTAATGCTGCCGACCATGGTCTACCATGATATAGCCAAGGTTCCAATCGAAATAAAAAGTCAAGTCAGCCTGATGAGCATATTCTTCTATTACAAAATCTTCCATATGCAAATGCCACATAGCCAATAAATCTATCTGCTTACATGCTTCCAGCATCGTATCTGCATACTGCCCAAGATTAGTACGATCATTTGGGAAGAAACCAGCTCCTTCACACATACGGTTATACCATCTGCTGGTATGTTCCTCATTTTCATCCGAATATCCACATATTCTATCCTTGAGTTCGCCTACCAGTACCTGCAATTCTGTATTGCCAAAACGGCACGCCAAGAATGGCTTACCTTCTAAAATTCTATTGTATATATAATCATTCGTCTTCTTAGAAGACATCACCCATTTATGAGCATAGTGTGGCATTACTGGTTCTCGATGAAAATATTTTACAATGCCATGCCTGCGTAAGCACTTGTTAAAATAAAAGTCCCTAAATTTCCACCTACGTTCATAACGTCTCCATTTGTTTTGTAATGCTATATCTGCCATCTCATTTCCATCCTAGTTCCACATCTGATTTAACATAACAACTTTTATATTTAATGCAATCCAACCATAAAGTAAGATTATCCTTATCCAATACCAGAGCTTACAATAAATGCCTTTATCAACTCCGTTAAGAGGCTGTTGCTTTCTAAAGGGAAGTGTCACATACCCTATTCCAAATGCTCCAACCGTCCATACTGCCCCAAACAAAGTTTTAAATCCATCTAAACCATGAATTGAAAGATAATCCTTAATATAACCATGTATCTGTTCTGTATATCCCGGTATTAATGATATCAATAAATTATCAAAAATTTCACATGAACCAATAATCCATGGCACATCAAATGTATATACGTATATATATGCTACTCCTATCGCTATATCCAATGGAATTGTAATGGGAATTAACTCTGAATTTCTCATAGCAAGGATAATCTGAAATGGCATAATCAAAATTAACCAGTATGGCGAGCAGATTCCAAAGGCAAAAAGAATCAATAAACTCCAATAACATACTGAAATTGCCAAATCATTTAACTTATCATTATCATCTACAGTTTGAACAAAGCACCACACACATAGCAATCCAAGAAGAAGCACCACCAATGGTAATGGTGTATGGAATATCTCAATATCTCCATTTAAAAAAGCTGCTTATACTCCCTGAACAAAATCCCCACCATAATCTACTGTAATTTCCTCCACAGCCTGATTTACATTGGAAACCTCTCCTGTCCAGGAACAGCACTCATTTTTATCCTGCATTCAAAAAAATATCCTATCCTCTTCCATATTTTATCAATCACTATAAGTGATCCACCAACACAAAAATCACGGATAATGTATAAATATCTCTTCTCTTTCAGCAGTACTAAAGGTATAAACAGGAACAAAGCAAAATACTTCGCAGGAATTGCAAATGCGAACCAAATCAGAAATCTTCGGTTATTGTTTTGAAGGTATCCATCAATCCCAAGCAAAATATAGCAGCTAAATATACTGCATCCAACTGGCCAATATGTAATGCGGATGTTAAAACTATAATTGAACTTAAGAAAAAAAAGTTTTAACCATTTTTTTCTTTCTTATCATTAAAATGTAATCTTCTACTAATATCGCCTAATATTTTTTAGCATCTAATAACATGGCACATAAAATAAAAAGTTTGTACCAAATTCTAGCATGTACAGATGACCATGTAAATAATCCAATTTTTCCACATATCCAGACTGGCAGTACCCATATAGCACATATTACTTGCCATAAAAAATTCCATACGGCAGCGACCATCCATTGAAAATCTGATACCACTGCCCAGAAAATACCCTATCTATATTTGCCAATACCGACACAAAAACAGTCTGATTATCCCAATAGTACGTTGTAAAATATATAAACAAAATTATAGGAATCAATACAACAATTTCCGGTATAAACTCTTTATTATTATTTATCCATTCCTTTATATCATTTTTTTTTTCATTTTGTTCCTCACATCATTCATTTAACATACTGTTGATCTGGTTCTCCATTATTTTTTTGATACTTTCCTCATCTATTCCATTAACAGTAAACTCTACAATCTTCTCTATTGCATCCTCTACATGCACTGCTGGCCTCCAGCCAAATGTATATTTCATTTTTGAACAATCAATTTCAAAAAATTAGCTTCGTGAGGTCCACCATCTCCCTGTACTTTCCAGGTCAAATTCTCGCCAGTCTGATTATTCCAGTGTTTACAGAAGAGTTCTGTTAAATCTCCTGTTGTAACACAATCCATATCATCTGGATACATTATAGTTACCAGAAAAAGACTTGTCCTCATATTGCTTTGCTGCAACCATAAGGTATGCCATAACAGGCTCTAATACATGCTGATAAGGTCTGGTAGAATGAGGATTCCTCACAATGATATCCTTTTTCTCCCGAGCTGCCCTAATACAGTCTGGAATAATTCTGTCTGCTGCAAAATCTCCCCTCCGATTACATTACCAGCACGCATGGTAGTAATGGCAGCATCCCTGCCATCTCTGGAAAAGAAAAGCATTTTTATAGCTATCTGTTACAAGTTCCGAGCATGATTTACTGTTTGAATATGGGTCATAGCCACTTAATTCCTCATTTTCACGATATCCCCACTGCCACTCTCTATTCTTATATACTTTATCTGTTGTTACATTTACAAAAAGATCTTACTGAATCCGTCAATCTAATACATTCCAGCACATTTACAGTTCCCATTACATTTTGTTTCATATGTGTATACCGGTTTCTATAAGACTCTCTAACAATAGGCTGTGCAGCCAAATGCAAAAACAATTTCAGGCTGTACTTTTGTAAATACAGCCTGTAAATGAGCTAAATCCCGAATATCGCCTATCTCAGAATCCATTCTTTTACTCAGTCCACACATTTCAAACAAACTGGGAGTTGTAGGTGGATTCAAGGCGTAACCTGTTACTTGTGCCCCTGCTTTTACTAATGTCTCACAGAGCCATGTTCCTTTAAAGCCTGTATGTCCTGTTACCAGCACTCTTTTTATTCTTATAAAATGACAGGTCAAACATCATTCCTTATTTCCTTTCCCACATGCTTCTTTCAATGCTGTTGCCATTACATCAATCATTTCGTCTGACATTCCAGGATATACCCCTATCCAGAATGTGTCCTTCATAATTCTATCTGTATTATTCAACTCTCCCACTACCCGATAGCCGTCTCCAGTTTGTCTCATTTCATCAAAACATGGATGTTTTACCAGGTTACCTGCAAAAAAGCATTCTTGTCTGTATCTTCTTATTCTCCAAATAAGACACAATCTGATTTCTATCTACGCCCTCTCTGCATGTCAGAAGGAAGCCAAACCAGCTTGGATTAGCATTTTCACATGGTTCCGGTAAAATAAAATATCCCTCCAGATCTTTAATTGCAGCCTTTAATCTGTCAAAATTATGACGTCTTCTTTCTACAAATGTTGGGAATTTTACAAGCTGTGCACATCCAATTGCAGCCTGCATATCGGTAGCTTTCAGATTATATCCAAAATGTGAATATACATACTTATGATCATATCCCAATGGTAATTCTCCAAATTGCCTGTCAAATCTATGTCCGCATAAATTATCTCTTCCGGATGGACATATGCAGTCTCTTCCCCAGTCTCTAAATGAACGAATGCATTTATTCAATAATGCATTATTAGTATATACAGCACCGCCTTCACCCATTGTCATATGATGAGGTGGATAAAAACTGGATGTTCCAATATCGCCAATCGTACCAGTCAGTTTCGTCTCACCATTCATTGAATACTCTGATCCCAACGCATCACAATTATCCTCCACAAGCCATAGACTATGTTTATCACAGAATTCCTTTACAGCTTTCAAATCAAACGGATTACCTAACGTGTGTGCAGCCATAACAGCCTTAGTCTTAGGTGAAAGTGCCTTTTCAAAGCTGTGTTACGTCCATATTGTACTGTGGAATCGTAACATCTATAAATACCGGAACTGCACCATACTGAATAATCGGTGCAACTGTTGTAGGAAATCCTGCTGCCACAGTAATGACTTCATCTCCACGCCTGATTCTTCTATCCCCAAGTAAGGGGAGATGTTAATGCCATAAATGCAATCAAATTCGCAGACGATCCTGAATTTACCAAAGAACAATACTTTACTCCCAGATAATTGGCAAATTCTGTTTCAAACTGATCTGTATATCTTCCTGATGTAAGCCAAAACTCAAGAGAACTGTCTACCAGATTCATCATCTCTGCCGGTCATACACACGAGATGCATAAGGTATTCTATCGCCATCCTTATAAGGAGCTTTCGTATGGTATTTATCGCAATACTCACCTACCATCTCTAATATTCTCTCTCTAGCCTGCTGTTCACTTAAATTCTCAAACATTCTTATATCCGCCTTCTATTTATTTTCTTCCACATCATCCAAGGAGCATTACCACTGGCGATCATTTCTTCCAGCTTCATTTTATCTCTCTGAGTATCCATGCACTTCCAGAAACCATTATGTCTATATGCCATAAGTTGCCCTTCTGCAGCAACTTTCTCGATTGGTTGCTTCTCAAATACAGTGTCATCACCTTCTATATAGCTAAAGATCTGTGGTTCCATAACCATATATCCCGCATTGATTACACCGCCATCTGAATTGTTCTTCTCTGAACTGACTGATTCTACCATCATTTTCAATATCCAATACGCCAAATTGCTGTCCTACATTTACCGCTGTCAGAGTTGCAATTTTACCGTGATTACGATGGAATTCCAATAATGCCGGAACATTAATATCTGCCACAGCATCTCCATATGTCAGCATAAAGGTCTCATTTCCTACATAAGGCTGTATTCGCTTTATTCGTCCGCCTGTCATAGTATTCAGTCCCGTATCAATCAATGTTACCTTCCATGGCTCTGCCACATTAGAATGCACTTCCATACTGTTCTGTTTCGTAAAGTCAAATGTTACGTCACTATTATGTAAATAATAATTTGCAAACCACTCTTTAATTACCTGCTGTTTGTATCCACAACATACAATAAACTCATTAAAACCATAATAAGAATATTCTTTCATGATATGCCACAATATTGGCTTCTGTCCAATCTCTATCATTGGTTTTAGGTCTTAAATGGCTTTCCTCGCTGATTCTGGTTCC
>VOFC01002039.1_pt1 | contig 24319 bp, 34 predicted proteins | sample 5384161 | NCBI WGS metagenome assembly VOFC01 (sample SAMN12384722, study PRJNA508395) | human gut metagenome | isolation source: healthy gut B | host: Homo sapiens | reverse complement strand
CATGGGATGATCTGCATGAGGAATGTGGCGTCTTTGGAATGTATGATTTTGATGGAGGAGATGGGCGTCTACCATTTATTACGGACTGTTTTGCGTTGCAGCACAGACAGGGAAAAGCTGCGGTATCGCAGTCAGCGAGACAGATGGTCCTAAGAAGGAAAAGTGACTTCCCATATAAGGAATGGGACTTGTAAATGAGGTTTTGCCAGGATAATTTAGAGCCGATGAAGGAGATATCGGAGTGGGACATGTGCGTTATTCCACAGCGGGCATCCACCCGTGAAAATGCACAGCCATTGGTTTTGAATTATGTAAAGGTACGCTGGCGCTGGCACATAACGGTAATCTCATCAATGCAATGGAGCTTCGCAAAGATTTGGAATATACCGGAGCAATTTTCCAGACGACCATTGACTCGGAGGTGATCGCATATCATATCGCAAGAGAACGTCTGAAATCCAAGACAGTTGAGGAGGCTGTTGGAAGAGCCTGCCGTAAATTAAAAGGAGCGTATTCGCTGGTTGTCATGAGTCCCGCGGAAAACTCATCGGTGCAAAGAGATCCTTTTGGTTTTAAACCGCTCTGCATTGGAAAACGTGATAATGCTTACATTCTTGCATCTGAGAGCTGCGCATTGGAGACGATCGAGCCGATTTTGTCCGCGATGTCCTGCCTGGGGAGGTAGTGACCATTACACCGGAAAATGGAATCCAGTCCGATTTATCGATGGCACTGCCAAAAGAGCAGGAAGCAAGATGTATTTTGAATATATTTATTTTGCAAGACCGGACAGCCGTATTGATAATGTCAGTGTCTATGCATCAAGAATCAAGGCGGGACGGTTTCTTTGCGATGGATTCGGCTGTGGACGCCGACCTTGTTGTCGGTGTGCCGGAATCAGGAAAATGCAGCGGATATAAGCGTCCTCTCGCAAGTCGTGATTTTTATCGGTTTATGAAAAAAAAACGGTACAGACGAAATATGATGTTCTGTTCGCCGGGCATTCCGATAAGCCTCTAAAGAGTCTTATCTCCATGGCTCACAAAGGAAATCATATTTGTCTGTACCGTTTTTCTTTCATTTACTGAATGACTTGTGAGAGGACGCTTATATTTGCCCAATCAACATCATGAATCGCACCACAAAATCTGCAATTTACGTTATTATGGGATGAGAAGATGTCGGCAAAAATTCAAGGGTTCAATTTGGTTGGCTTTGATTTTCTGCCGCTCGTATTCTGGATTGACGGATTTTCACAATCTGGATATTGCATGCCACACAGTCTTGGCTAAATAAAAAATAGAACTGATTTGTTTTCAGGATTTTGGGAGCGGCCGGTCCTTAGAAATTTCCTGCCATATTTTGCAATGGGAATCGTGGTTGTCCTGATCATTGAACAGCGGCATTTTTCTTTTACGATCCGTATAAGCAGGACAAAAAGCGTGTGAAAAATGCAAAAGATTATATTTCAGAAGTGGAAAAGATTGCAAAAAAACAGGTGAAGAAAAATCAGAAGCTCCGCGCAAAAGAGGAGAAAAAGAATCAGAAGATCCAGCTGCGCACTCTGGAAAGAGAAGAGGCTGCAAGGGAAAAAAGAAGAAAAGCTGCAAAGTAAAAAAGGCAGAAAAGGAAGCCAGAAAGCAGGAGCGCAGGGAAAAAAGACAGGCGTGGCTTGACGGTGTAAAAGAAAATGGCATGCCTGGGTGGAAAAAATAAAAGAAAAGTGGCATGCGTTTCTTGCAAAGTTTAAAAAGGAAGAATAGAAATGAGATATCAGATACGGCATGCAATTGTAAAGTATGCGGCAGATACCATATTAGAAGATGTAAATTTTGAGATACATGATCATGAAAAAATAGCAATCATCGGAAGAAATGGCTGTGGAAAAACAACGCTTTTAAAGCTGATCTCCGGTGAAGTGGAGATGGCAAATCCGGACAGTGACGAGGAATGCGGCATTGTCATGGCAGGAAAACAGCGGATCGGCTATCTGAGACAGATCAGTTTTGAGGACAGCAGTATCACGGTAGAAGAGGAAATCTTAAAAGTGTTTGCGCCCTGTTTTTTCCTGCGAAAAACGAATGCAGGAACTGACAGAGCAAATGAAAACGGATACTGAGCATTTATTAAAGGAATATGCCGCATTGCAGGCGAAGATGGAGGCACTGCGGGGATACACCTACAGACAGGATATGGAGACAATGTTCCAACGGTTCGGGTTTGCGTTAAAAGACCTGCAAAGACCGATTGGAACTTTTTCAGGTGGTCAGCAGACAAAAGTGGCGTTCGTAAAACTGCTTTTGAGCCAGCCGGATATCATGCTTTTGGATGAGCCGACCAACCATCTGGACATGCCAACAATCGAGTGGTTGGAAGGTTATCTGAAAAATTATCCGAAAGCGGTTGTGATCGTGTCGCATGACCGGATGTTTTTAGACCGCGTGATTGACGTGACTTACGAGATCGAATATCACAGGATCAGGCGTTATCCGGGCAATTATACAGCATTTTTGAGGCAGAAAGAGGAAGCATTAGCAAAGCAGGAAAAAGATTACGAGGCACAGCAGGCGGAGATCAAGCGTCTCACAGACTGGATCGAAAAGTGGAAGAATACACCGACAAAGGTTGCGGCGACACGTTCCAAACGAAAAGTGATCGAGCATATGGTTTTGATCGAAAAGCCGCGCAAGTTCGATACAAAAGCGTTTCAGGGACAGTTTCTGCCGCAGACGGCCAGCTATCATGAGGTGTTGTCCGTCCGGGGCTTACAGATCGGTTATGATTCCGTTTTGAGCAAAGTATCTTTTGAGCTGCACCGCATGGAGCGGATCGCGGTGATCGGTGAAAACGGAAAAGGAAAGTCGACACTTTTAAAAACGTTAGTTGGGGAGCTGCCGAAGCTCGGCGGTCAGTTTTCATTCGGGACAGGCGTGGAGTGGGGATATTTTGACCAGCAGGCGGCGGTTGCCGAGAGTCAGAATCCGAAAATGACGATCATGGAAGATTTCTGGGAAGAATATCCGACCTTAAAAGAAGTAGAAGTGCGCAGTGCGCTGGGAAGTTTTCTTTTTTCTGGGGATGATGTATACAAAGAATTGGGACAGTTATCCGGTGGAGAGAAGGTGCGTCTTGCTTTATGTAAAATGTTTAAGCGCAGACCGAATCTTCTGATTCTGGACGAGCCGACAAACCATATGGATATCGTTGGAAAAGAAGCATTGGAGCAGATGTTAAAAAGTTATACGGGAACAGTTTTATTTGTCTCGCATGACCGGTATTTTATTAAGGAGATCGCAACGGGAATCCTTGATTTTCAGGCAGATAAAGTACAGTATTATCCGTGCACTTATGAGGAATATCTGGAGCAGAAGCAGAAAGAAGCACAGAGGGACTGATTGGTGGAAACAAAACAAATGCCGCAGGAAACAGTGGAAAATCCAGAAACGTAGCTGGCGAAGCAGCAGATAACAGAAATATATCACAAGTCGGAAGTCAGAGTAATCCGCCAACGTTATCCGATGTGTTTGATAAAAGACGTATTATAATCCGGGCAAGATTATTTCCAGATTAAAGCAGCAGCTTGTCAAGTATGAAAAAATGCTCGGTGAGAGTGAGGAACGGCTCGCAGAGCTGCAAATGCAGCAGATGGACACGGCACTCGCCACGGACTATGAGAAATTGACAGAATTGGAGCAGGCGATTGCGGCGGAGCAGAGCAATCAGGAGAGCATTTTAGACCGTCTGGTGGAGACGGAGACAGAACTGGATGAGATGCAGGAGAAAACAGTCTAAACAGGATCAGACTTTGCAATACAAGAAAAAACAGTAGATTTGGAAGGCAGAAAATCGAGGAAGCAGATATGACAAAAAAACAGTTAGCACTTGAGATTATCAAACGTTTGAAAGAAGCGTATCCGGACGCGGGATGTACGTTGGACTATGATGAGGCATGGAAACTTTTGGTGAGTGTCCGTCTGGCTGCGCAGTGTACGGATGCGAGAGTCAATGTGATCGTGGAAAAGTTATATGAGAAGTTCCCGGATGTCGACGCGTTAGCGGCAGCCGGTGTCTCTGAGATCGAGGAGATCGTGCGTCCATGCGGACTTGGAAAAAAGCAAGGCAAAAAGATATCAGTGCATGCATGAAAGTTCTAAAAGAGCAGTACGGTGGAAAAGTGCCGGATGATTTTGATGCACTGTTGAAACTTCCGGGGGTCGGACGCAAAAGTGCGAATCTGATCATGGGGGATGTGTTCGGAAAACCGGCGATCGTCACAGACACACACTGTATCCGTCTGGTGAACCGCATGGGACTGGTAAAAGACATCAAGGAACCGAAAAAAGTAGAGATGGAACTGTGGAAGATCATTCCACCGGAAGAGGGGAATGATTTCTGTCACAGATTGGTGGAGCATGGCAGGGATGTCTGTACAGCACGGACAAATCCGCATTGTGACCGCTGTGTGTTAAATGATATCTGCGCGACAGGGAAAAAGCTTATGAAAGCAGAGCAGAAAACGAAGTGATCTATATTGGTGTTGCAGTGGCAGCAGTAAAAAATTTTAAAGAGAAGTTATAAAAATGGCAGTACAAAATGATTTTTCGAAGGGAAGTATTTTATCCCATATGGCACGGATCGCGCTTCCGATGACGCTGGCACAGTTTGTCAATATTTTATATAACATTATTGACCGGGTATTTATAGGACGTATCCCGGATCATGCGACGGAGGCTTTGACCGGACTTGGAGTGGCATTCCCAATCTGCACGCTGGCAATTGCTTTTGCCAATCTGGTAGGAATGGGCGGTGCTCCTCTTTTTTCTATAGAGAGGGAAAAGGAAATGAAGAGGAAGCAAAGTATATTTTTTAGGCAATTCATTCAACCTTGTTAGTGGTCATTGGAGTAGTGTTCAGTGTGGTGATGTTTCTGGTAAAAAGGCCGATGCTATACCTGCTTGGTGCAAGCAAAAATATTTACGGATATGCGGATTCTTATCTCACAATCTATTTATGCGGAACACTTTTTGTGATGTTAAGCCTTGGTATGAATGCATTTATCAATGCGCAGGGCTTTGCCAATATCGGAATGATGACGGTATCGATCGGTGCAGTCTGCAACCTGATTTTGGATCCAATTTTTATTTTTGAAATGAAAATGGGTGTACAGGGAGCAGCGCTGGCAACGGTGATCTCGCAGTTTGCAGCCGCCTGCTGGACACTCCGGTTCCTTACCGGGAAAAAAGGCAACGATCCGGTTAGATAAAAATTATTTGAAATTAAAAAACAGACCGTGTCAAAAAGATTCTTGTGCTCGGTTTATCCGGTTTTACTATGTCGGTGACGAACAGCCTCGTGCAGATGGTATGCAATATCAATCTGGCGATGTACGGTGGAGATATGTATATCGCAGCGATGACCATCATCAATTCTGTGCGTGAAGTGATCCATATGCCGGTTTCCGGTGTTGGAAATGGGGCACAGCCGGTCATGAGTTTTAATTATGGTGCGAAAGAATATGGGAGAGTAAAGCAGACAATCCGCTATACGGCGGTCATTCTTCTGGTTTATACATTATTTGCGTGGGGAATGACAATGTTATTTCCGAACCAGTTTGTGATAATTTTTAATAAAGATGCAGAGTTGCTGCCACTTACGGTAAAATCCATGCATATCTATTTCTTCGGATTTTTCTTCATGGCATTTCAATTCACCGGGCAGACAACGTTTCAGGCACTTGGAAAATCAAAGCAGGCAATCTTCTTTTCCATGTTAAGGAAGGTCATCATTGTTGTACCGCTTACGTTTTTACTGCCAATGATCCCGGAAATCGGGGCATTCCGATAAGCCTCTGAAGAGTCTTATCTCCATGGCTCACGAAAGGAAATCATATTTGTCTGTACCGTTTTTTCTTTCATTTACGTTGTGTGTCCAGCGAAGCTGGACCACACTAGCCGGTGTAAGTCCGGTCACGGTAATCGCCAGTGAGCCGTGTAGCTAAACTCGGTGCGTTGCAGTAATGCAGGGTACTAAGCGAGTGGATAAAGTAACCTGTGGTTCGGAACTGGAGAGACCCTACCCATCACCGAAAGGTAAAAAAGAAAGCGTATAAGCTTGGCGAAATCGTATTTCTGATGGGAGGGAGTCGGAGAGGAACATAGTACCGATAATGACTGTGCAAGAAAACGCAGTCTATGGGAAGGTTCCTTGCTTCATTCATGTTTGTAGAGAGGGTAAGAGTGAGAGAATGTCATGCAGACTAACAACTCCAAAGAAAAAAAGTTCGACAACTTCAAAACAAACTATATCTGACAGCCAAGAAATGTGATAGCCGAAGATTTCATGCACTTTACGATAAGGTATATCGTGATGATGTACTTTTTGAAGCATGGAAACGGGTAAAAGCTAACAAGGGTTCCAGTGGTGTAGATGGTATCAGAATCGAAGATATTGAAGAGATGGGAATTGAAAAATACCTGTCAGAAATCAAATCGGAACTGATGGATGGAAAGTATAAACCATCCCCAGTAAAGCGAGTTATGATACCAAAACCAGACGGAAGTGAAAGACCTCTTGGAATACCAACAGTCAAGGACAGAATTGTGCAGATGGCTACCAAGATAGCAATAGAGCCAGTATTCGAAGCTGACTTTAGAGATTGTTCCTATGGATTCCGACCGAAAAGAAGTGCCAGGCAAGCACTGGAAGTGGTAAGGAAAAGCGTGTAACAACAAGGGCTATTATGTAGTAGACGCAGATATTGAGAAGTTTTTTGATAACGTAAACCAAGATAAACTGATGAAACTGGTAGAGCAGAGAATATCAGACCGTAGGATATTGAAGCTGATAAGACAATGGTTAGTATCAGGAGTATTATACGGAAATGTACTGACAATTTCCGAACTGGGAACAAGCCAAGGTTCAGTTATATCTCCGTTATTGGCAAACATCTACTTAAATACACTGGACAGACTGTGGGAAAAGTATGGACTTACTCACGGTATTCTTGTAAGGTACGCAGATGATACAGTCATCATTTGCAAGAATAAGAAAAATGCAAATCACGCACTGAACTTATTGCAGTACATCATGGCAAAACTGGATTTAAAGCTACACCCAGTAAAAACAAAGATTGTCAGCATGTGGGACGGAAAAGAGGGATTTGACTTTCTTGGAATGCACCACAGAAGAATGACAACGGAAACAAGCAAAGGAAAATTGTATAAAGAAACTTATCAGTACCCGAGCAGGAAAGCCATGAAGAAGATGAAAGCAGAAATCAAAAAAGAATGTAAACGGTCGAAGTCTGTTAGTTGCAAATGAAGAGGATTTAATAAAGAATCTAAATCCGAAAATCACAGGTTGGAAGAATTATTATTCCACCAAAACAAATGAGAAATGGATGCAGGCACTAGACTGGTACATTATCTGCACCTTTACAAGATGGTATAACAAGAAACACCAAAGGCGTAAACATATGTCAAGAGTGGGATTTGTTAGAAATAGCATTTACGATCCATGTTCTTCCATCAACTGCTCATGGCTGCCGCGTTCAATGATGCGCCCCTGCTCTAAGACCATGATACAGTCACTGTTGCGGACAGTGGAGAGACGGTGTGCGATGACAAAAGTCGTACGTCCGCGCATCAGTTTATCCATACCATCCTCGTACGATTTTTTCCGTTCTGGTATCGATGGAGGAGGTTGCCTCATCGAGGATCAGGACAGGAGGATCAGCAATGGCGGCACGGGCGATCGCAAGCAGCTGGCGCTGTCCCTGGCTTAAGTTTGCGCCGTCTCCGGTCAGCAATGTGTTGTAGCCATCCGGAAGCTGATGGATGAAGGTGTCTGCATTTGCAAGTTTTGCAGCAGCGATGACTTCCTCGTCTGTCGCATCCAGTTTTCCGTAACGGATATTTTCCATTACAGTTGCGGTAAATAGATGGGTATCCTGCAATACGATTCCAAGGGAATGACGCAGGTCGTCTTTTTTGATCTTATTAATGTTAATGCCGTCGTAGCGGATCTTGCCATCCTGAATATCGTAGAACCGGTTGATCAGGTTTGTGATCGTTGTTTTTCCGGCACCGGTACTTCCAACGAAAGCGATCTTCTGTCCTGGAGTGGCAAAAAGGTCTACGTTGTGCAGAACCATTTTGTCAGGATTGTATCCAAAATCGACATCATCAAATACCACATCACCCTTTAACTCAATGTAGTCGACAGAACCGTCTGCCTGATGCACATGCTTCCATGCCCACATTCCGGTACGCTCGCTGCACTCTGTAATCTGGCCATTTTCCTTTTTCGCACGCACTAAAGTCACGTATCCATCGTCCGTTTCCGGTTTTTCATCCAGCAGATTGAAGATTCGCTCGGAACCTGCAAGCGCCATGACGATATTGTTGATCTGCATGCTTAACTGGTTGATCGGCTGGCTGAAGCTCTTATTGAATGTGAGGAAGCTTGCTAGTTTACCGAGGGTGAAACCGCCTACACCTTCCAGGGCGAGGATGCCGCCGACTAAGGCGACCAGAACATAACTTACATTTCCAAGCTGTGCATTGATCGGCATTAAGATATTACCAAATTTGTTTGCGTTATCAGCACTTTCAAATAACTGGTCATTCAGCTTGTTGAAGTCTGCAATACTTTCTTCCTCATGGGTAAAGACCTTTACTACCTTCTGGCCATTCATCATCTCTTCAATATAACCGTTGACCGTAGCGATATCACGCTGCTGGGCGATAAAGTACTTGGCACTGGCGCCACCTACCACTTTGGTGGCATAGAGCATGACTCCAACCATAAAAAGTGTGATGATCGTCAGTGGGATGTTTAAAACGATCATGGCGCCAAGGACACTGACAATCGTAACCGCACTGTTTAAAACCTGCGGGATACTCTGACTGATCATCTGGCGCAGGGTATCAATATCGTTCGTATAGGTTGACATAATATCACCATGTGGGTGAGTGTCAAAGTAACGGATCGGGAGTCCTTCCATATGGATGAACATATCGTTTCTTAAGTTCCGGAGTGTTCCCTTCGTGTGACGTATACCATAATTTTGGACTGTGCAAAGGAAGCAAGCACACCACATGCATAGAAAATTGCAACGCGTCCGATCGCATGGGCGAGTTCCGTGAAATCAGGGGAAGCCGTTTTGTTAATGGAATGATGTAATCGTCGATCAGTGTCTGCATGAATAAGGTACCCCGTACACTCGAAAAAACAGTGATAAACAGGCAGATCACGACAACGATACATGCAAAGCCATAGTTCTTAAAAATATAAAGAGAGCAGGCGCAGCAGTAGTTTTCCCGGATTTGCAACATTTGGTCTTGGTCCGCGTGCATTGCCACGCATAGGTCCATGATTTTTTTCTGCCATTATTTTGCACCTCCTTCATCAAAATCACCGCTTCCCTGTGTCTGGGATTCATATACTTCGCGGTAAATCGCATTTGTTTCCATAAGTTCTTCATGGGAACCGAAGCCGTCCACAACGCCGTTGTTCAATACAATGATGCGGTCTGCATTCATGACAGAAGAGATCCGCTGCGCAATGATAAGTTTTGTCGTATTTGGGATCTCTTCGGCAAATGCCTTACGGATTTTTGCATCGGTTGCCGTATCAACCGCACTGGTACTGTCGTCTAAAATTAAAATTTTCGGGTTCTTTAACAGCGCTCTTGCGATACACAGACGCTGTTTCTGCCCACCGGAGACATTGGAACCACCCTGTTCAATGTGCGTGTTATAGCCATCCGGAAAACGGTTGATAAATTCGGAAGCGCAGGCAAGGTCGCAGGCATGCCGGCATTGTTCATCGGTTGCATCCGGGTTTCCCCAGCGGAGATTGTCATAGATCGAGCCGGAGAAAAGCACATTATTCTGTAATACAACGGACACTTCGTTACGCAGTGTGTCGAGGTCATAGGAGCGGACATCTTTACCGCCAACGTAGACGGCACCAGCCGATACATCATACAGACGGCTGATCAGGTTGACTAAGGAAGATTTCGAACTTCCCGTTCCGCCGATGATACCGATGGTCTCGCCTGAGGCGATGGAGAGATTGATATCGTCTAAAAACAGGGGTATCAGAGGTTTTATTGTATCGGAACGTCACATGGTCAAAGCGGATGCTTCCGTCGGTTACTTCATGGTCCGGTTTTTCCGGGTTTGTGATATCACTCTTCTCATTTAATACTTCACAGATACGCTCAGCACTTGCGATACTCATGGTGATCATGACAAAACCATGGAGAGCATCATGAGGCTCATCATAATGTTCATGCAGTAAGTGAAAGGCTCATCAATTCACCGGTGGTAAGAGAATTTACCACGATCATTTTGGCACCGATCCAGCTGATCAGGATGATGCAGGTATACACGGCAGCCATCATGACAGGATTATTAAATACGATAACGCCCTCTGCTTTGACAAACATTTTGTAAATATTTTCACTTGCTTTTTTTTGAAACGGTCCTTTTCAAAATCTTCACGGACGTAGGCTTTTACCACGCGGATCGCAGAGACATTTTCCTGGACAGATGCGTTTAAGTCATCATATTTCGGAAATACCTGGGTAAAATATTTATGAGCCCTGACTGTGATAAAAGCAAGTATGATACCAAGTAAGATCACGGCTGCGAGGTAGATACAGGCAAGTTTTGCATTGATAAAAAAGCCATGATCATGGCACAGACCAGAGTGATCGGTGCGCGGACGCACATGCGCAGGATCATCTGATAAGCCATCTGGATGTTGGTGACATCTGTGGTCAGTCTTGTGACAAGCCCTGCGGTGCTGAATTTGTCAATATTGGAGAAAGAGAATGTCTGGATATTTTCATACATTGCCTTTCTTAAGTTGCGGGCAAAACCGGTAGAGGCTCGCACCGTATTTTCCCCATCACACCTGCAAAAAAGAGAGACACAGGCAGTCACGATCATCAGACCGCCCATCACGTAGATATGATGGATATCGCCCTTTTCCACACCGTTATCGATAATGGATGCCATCATGAGAGGAATGACCGTCTCCATGAGAACTTCTAAGATCATGAAGACCGGAGTAAGAAAAGAGTCCTTTTTAAACTCTTTTATTTGTGCTCCAAGAGTTTTTAACATATTTTCACATCCTTTTCTAAATTATTGTTGATTTTTATTTGTTAGTGTGCTAACTATATATTTATACGGCATTCGTCTGTGAATGTCAACAATGAATTTTCGAAGGGGAAAAAAGAAGGAAAATGAGACACGAAGACAATGTGGGATATGAAATGAGGTTGATCCATAACCGCATTCATAAGCAGATGGAAGCGAAAAGGATCGAGAATGAGGGTGATATCACAGGGGAATGCAGCGGTGGACACTCGGTTACCTGAATGACCATGCGGATACGGAAATCTATCAGAAAGACATTGAACAGAATTTAAAGTGTCCCGTGCAACGGCTTCTAACATGCTTCAGCTGATGGAGCGGAAAGGACTGATCGTGCGGGAGTCCGTAAGCTGCGATGCGAGATTAAAAAAGATTTCCCCTGACAGAAAAAGCAAAAAATATGGTTGCAAAGTCGGATGCAGATATCCGGGAGATGGAGCAGCTCATCACAAAAGGCTTTCATAAGGAAGAAACAGAACAGCTAAAGCATTATCTCGACCGGATCATGGAAAATATCGGCGTGGCGGAAGACTGTTGTGGCAGAAAGTGTAAAAGTGGTGCAAAAGAGCAGAAAAACCACAATATATAGTGTTTTTCTTCTATCATAAAAAAAGTGACGATTTATTTGATGTATTTTTGTACAGAATAGATAAAGGTAGCATGGATACTGGGTTTGCGTGGTGTCCGCTGCCTTTTTTGTTTACATAATGCTCCACATAATATAGTTATACATATTGACAAGAACACAATATGTTGTATATAATAAATCTCGGCAGCAATCGTTGGAACACTGCCCTGACAAATAATTTTTACAATTGAAACTATAGTGAAAATTGTTTATTAGATAGGAGAGTAAAACAAAGATATGAAAATTATCAAACGAAGCGGAATGGAAGACACCTTTTGACATTAAAAAGATCGAGGCAGCGATCCGCAAAGCAAATGAAAGTGTCATTGATTATGAAAAGCTGACAGAGGAGAAGATCCAGGAGATCCTTGCCAATGTGGAGAAGGCATGTGAGAATATGAAACGTTCTCCACAGTGTGGAAGAGATTCAGGATATGGTGGAAAACCAGATCATGAACCAGCGCGCATTCAATGTGGCACGTAATTATATCACTTATCGTTATAAGAGGGCTTTGGTCCGTAAATCCAACTCTACCGATGAACAGATTTTAAGTCTGATTGAATGCAATAATGAAGAAGTAAAACAGGAGAATTCCAATAAGAACCCTACTGTCAACAGTGTACAGCGTGACTATATGGCAGGAGAGGTGAGCAAGGATATTACCAGAAGATTCTTATTAGATGGAGATATCGTAGAAGCGCATGAGCAGGGAATTATCCATTTCCATGATGCAGATTATTTTGCACAGCATATGCATAACTGCTGTCTTGTAAATTTAGAGGACATGCTCCAGAACGGCACAGTGATCAGTGAGACGATGATCGACCGTCCAAAGAGCTTTTCTACTGCATGCAATATTGCAACACAGGCAATCGCACAGATTGCAAGCTCCCAGTATGGCGGACAGAGTATTTCACTTTCACATCTGGCACCATTTGTGGATGTGAGCCGTCAGAAGATTCCGCAAGACTGTTCGCGAGGAACTGACAGCTACCGGCATTGAGCCGACAGAAGAGATGGTAAACAAGATCGCTGAGATGCGTGTCAAGGAGGAAATCAACCGCGGAGTTCAGATGATCCAGTATCAGGTGATCACGCTTGATGACAACCAATGGACAGGCTCCATTTGTGACAGGTATTTATGTATCTCGATGAAGTTCCGGAAGGACAGCTTCGTGATGACCTTGCAGCAGTGATCGAGGAAGTATTACATCAGAGAATCCAGGGCGTTAAGAATGAAAAAAGGTGTATTTATCACACCGGCGTTCCCTGAAACTCATCTATGTATTAGAGGAAGACAATATCCGAGAGGGAAGCAAATACTGGTATCTGACCAGACTGGCAGCAGAGTGTACTGCAAAGCGCATGGTACCGGATTATATCTCTGAGAAGATGATGAAAAAGTTAAAACAGGGTGACTGCTATACCTGTATGGGATGCCGCTCTTTTGACTTGACCGTATATAAGGACGAAAATAGATAAATTCAAATTCTATGGAAGATTCAATCAGGGTGTTGTTACCTTAAACCTTGTGGATGTGGCATGTTCTTCCGGAAGAGATATGAATAAGTTCTGGGAACTTATGGATGAGAGACTGGAACTCTGTCACAGAGCATTAATGGCAAGACATGAGAGATTAAAAGGAACTCCTTCAGATGTGGCACCAATCCTTTGGCAGAATGGTGCACTGGCACGTCTGAAAAAGGGCGAGACCATTGATAAATTATTATATGGTGGATACTCTACCATTTCCCTCGGATATGCAGGACTTTGTGAGTGTACGAGATATATGAAGGGGAGTTTCCCACACAGATCCGGATGGCACACCATTTGCATTGGAAGTCATGCGTCATCTGAACGATGCATGTGCAAAATGGAAAGCAGAGCATAACATTGATTTCAGCCTGTATGGCACACCATTGGAGTCTACAACTTATAAATTTGCAAAGTGCTTACAGAAACGTTTTGGAATCATTCCGGGTGTTACAGATAAGAACTACATTACAAACAGCTATCACGTACATGTGACGGAGGAAATGAGCGCATTCGATAAGTTGAAATTCGAATCCCAGTTCCAGGAGCTTTCTCCGGGCGGAGCGATCAGCTATGTGGAAGTTCCGAACATGCAGGACAATCTGGATGCTGTTCTTTCGGTTATGCAGTACATTTATGATAATATTATGTACGCAGAGTTGAACTACCAAGAGTGATTATTGTCAGGAATGTGGTTACTCCGGAGAGATCAAAATTGTGAATGACAAAGATGGAAAATTAGTCTGGGAGTGTCCAAATTGCGGAAACCGCGATCAGAATAAAATGTCTGTTGCAAGACGTACCTGCGGTTATATCGGAACACAGTTCTGGAATCAGGGAAGAACACAGAGATCAAGGAGCGTGTCCTCCATCTGTAAAAAGCAACAGTATAAAAGTAATAAAAATGGCGGAGCGGGAATTTATCCCGCTTCGTTTCAACTTATCATAAAGGAAATCATACAATGAATTATGCCGGATACCTCTATGAGGATCTTCTGCCGGGAGGAAGGGCAAACTGTGAAGTGACAGAGGAAATGTTATCTTACTGTGATATTCTGGTGGATGGACCATTTGTTCTGGAAAAGAAGAACATTTCATTAAAATTCCGTGGTTCCGAGAATCAGAGAATCATCCAGCTTTCAGCCACAAGGGATGCCGGTAAAGTGATTCTTGCGATGGAATAGCAAATTGTGATATGATGAACACTGGCAGAAAAATGAACAGAGAAATTCTGGTTTCAGAAATAAGGGGAGCAGAGAGATGAAAATTACGTGGAAGACATTTCTGGCGGTGTCTGCCTATTGGGCAGGCGTCTTTGGATGGTTTTATATAGGAGTCTGGCAGGTGTTGAAAAAACCGGTGCATTCCGTGATACTGGCACAGATTGCAGGGACATCTTTCGGTAAGGCTTTTGACAGGCGCGCTCATACAGGATTTTTGTATCTGTCCCTGGCAGGAGGTATCTGGTGTGTCGGTTATATGATCAGTGAATATTTCAAAGAAAGCAAATAAGGATAAACAGATGATTTTACGAGTACCTTCTTATTATAAAACATTTCAGTGCATTGCAGATAAATGTGAACACAGTTGCTGCATTGGCTGGGAGATTGATATTGATGAGGATTCCTATGATTATTACATGGGGATTGAGGGAGCGTTTGGAGAGCGCCTGAAAGAGCAGACGGTGACAGAAGATGAGGAACACAGCTTTGTATTACGGAAAAACGGCTGGTGCCCATTTTTAGATCAGAACAAATTATGCGATATTTACAGCGAACTTGGCGAGGAGGCTTTGTGTGAAGTCTGCACCGAGTATCCACGTTTTGTTGTGGAGTACGGCGATGTCAGGGAAAAATCTTTGAGTGTGTCCTGTGAAGAAGTAGGACGCATTATTTTTTCTGATGAGGGTAAAATGTCTTATGAAGATATCGAACTGCCGGATCTTGGAATTGAAGATGAATTTTACGAGGATGAGGAGGAAGAACCTTTCGAGGAAGATATGGAGGAGTTCTGTTCTCATTTAGAGGAGTACCGGACACAGGCGGTTGCCATTTTACAGAACCGGGAAAAGAGTATTGACGACAGGATCAGGGGAGTATCTGAAATTCTGTGAAAAATTGCAGAATGTGGTGGAAAATCCAGAGGAAGAACTGTGGGAGCCGATGGAATATTTTCATGTCCGTATGGAGATGTTCGATGAACTTGAGAATGTCAACGAGGAATGGATGGAAGTAAAACAGCGGGTGCGTGATTTCTTTTGAGACACATTCTTACACCGAGGCACTTGAGGAATATAAAAAGTCCGGCGATTACAATGAAATCTGGTATGAACATATTCTTGTTTATTTTACATACAGGTATTTTATGCGTGCATGGTATGACGGAAATGTTCTGGCAAAAGCACAGTTCGCAATTGTGGGATTTTTAGTGATCCGCGATATGGATATTGTACGATATTTTGCCAATGGAAAAAGTTTCAAGTTGGACGACCGGATTGCGAATGCAAGAATTTTTTCAAGGGAAGTGGAACATTCGGAGGAGACGTTAGAGATTCTGGAAGATGATATTTCTTTTGATGAAGCTTTTCATGTAAAGCATCTGCTTGGACAGATATAAAAAATAGCCGGGTGACAGAGTACCGGATAGCTTTGCGCTATCGTTCTGTTCAGCCGGCTATTAGTATCTGCCTGTAATGAAATGCAGGAAGGATACTGGTTTTTTACCTTCTGCTTTTGTCTCTGTAAGGTATTTCTCATAGTAAAGAATTACTTCACCGAAAGACATTGCTGGATCGATTGTATACATATGCTCGCCTCCTTATATTTGATTTCTTTTCTTGTTTTCGAGGCTAGTATAGTACTGACTTTGGGAAAAGTCAACAAAAAAGTGTGAATAATTTGTTGAGTATTCACAAAAATACAATTTTGGGGTAAAAAGTAAAAAGAAGGCAAAAACGAAGAAAAAAGAATACAAAAATGGGGTAAGGGAGAACACAAAAAAGAGTTTTATGCAGCGGAGTGACGAAGAGATTTACGAAGAACAGGAGCGCAGAAGAATACAGGCGCGGAGAGAGCGGAGAAGAAAGAGACGAAAGCAGCAGATCATTTTTCGGGCAGTGACGTTTATCGTTTTTTTTCTTGCATTGCTTCTTATTGTAATGCTGGTGCGCAAAGTGTCAGAAAAATCAGCAGCAGAGGAGGCAGTGGTATCAGAGCCTGTCAAGTATGTTGAGAAATCTCCGGATTTTGCGGTAGAGCTGCTGACTGTCAATGAGTATTCCAGACCGGGAACAGAACTTGCGCAGGTAAATGGGATAGTCGTCCATTATACGGCAAATCCGGGAACGACAGCGGAACAGAACCGCAGTTATTTTGAAAGTCTGGCAGAGACAGGGAGACGCATGCCAGCAGCCATTTTATCATTGGAATCAGTGGGGAAATCATTCAGTGCATTCCATGTAATGAGATCTCTTATGCATCCAATGACAGAAACAGCGATACCATTTCGATAGAATGCTGTATTCCAGATGAGAGCGGAAAGTTTACAGATGAAACTTACCAGTCATTGGTCGAACTTGTGGCATGGCTTATGGGGCGGTATGATCTGACTGCGGACGACGTGATCCGACATTATGATGTGACAGGAAAAGATTGCCCGAAATATTTTGTCGAAAAACAGTAATGCATGGTCGGATTTCAAGACGGACTTATTGACATATATCGATACCTACGGTATTGAAAAAAAACACAGAAATAAATTAGAATAGCTTATGAACCGGACTTTTTGTTGCAAAAAACAAAATAATGACGGAAACAATCGGATAAAGGGTTAATATAAGAAAATATGTTAGAAAATGAATTTCATAAATTAGAAGAAAAAAGGAAATCAGAACGACGATCAGTCAGATCAGAAAAGAGATCAAGAAGCAGGACAGTAAAAAGCATTTTTGGAACTGCTCCAGGGAAAAGAGTCCATGATCGTTGATTTCTTATCAGAGGAAGATGCAAAGACAAGGAAAAATACAGCACTTCTGATTGGGGATTTAAAGCTTGAACAGGCAAAAGAAGCACTGATCGCAGCCTATCTGAATGAGACAACACTATATGTGAAAAGTGCTTATCTGACAGCTCTTGGAAAGCTTGATGTCAGGGAAAATCTTGAATTCTTTAAAACCGTCTGCAGGAAGTAAAAAATCAGCAGGTGCCTGCTGAGGAACAAAAAACATCAGGGCGAAGAGATCCGGGAGTTAAATGAGATCATCCTGAAAACGGAAGGGGCAAAAAAACATCAGTTTACCGGTTTTCAGATGCCGCATGAGATGCTGCTTCTCACAAACCGGGAGCAGAGGGAGGTCACGTTTTCCGAAGTAAAGGAGATCGGGGCTTCGGTACAGAGAAAGGCAGAGCTGCATCCATTGGGAGTACTGGTTTTTTCGAAAGAAGTGACTCCATTTACAAAAGCTTCGCACTTACCGGGAATTATTGTTTCCTATTCACACAAATGAAAGAATCCCTGCAATGCCGCCAGGGCGGCAGAATTATTATGGCATTCGGATCTCTATGCATTTCTGACGGAATGCCATGAGGGAGATGCACCATTTTTCTTCCGTCTGGAGGTAAAGAGTGCAGAGCCGAAAACAGAGTTTGTGAAAAAATTAGGTGCGTCACTGGAAAAAAAAAATCTGACTGGAAACTGGCGAAATTCGACCACAGATTATGAGATTGAGATCCGTCTGATTGAGGCGAAGGATGGAAGTTTGTTCCATTTTGAAATTATATTCCATGAAGATGAAGCGGTTTGCCTACCGGAAAAATGCGATTGCAATGTCCATTCATCCGGCAACGGCGGCGATGCTCATGTATCTGGCAAAACCATATCTGAAAGAAAAATGCACAGATTTTAGATCCGTGCTGCGGTGTTGGAACAATGCTGATCGAGCGCGATATCTTAGTTCCGGCAAGGGAAATATGGAATTGACATTTTCGGTGATGCGATTGACATGGCAAGAGAGAATGCAGCACTTGCCGGAGAGAAGATCAACTTTATCCACCGGGATTATTTTGATTTTAAGCATGATTATAAGTTTGATGAGATCGTTACCAATATGCCGGTAAAAGGAAAGAAAGCAAAAGAGGATATGGATGCATTTTATGCCCGCTTTTTTGAAAAGTCTAAGAGTCTGCTGGCTGAGGATGGAATCATTATCATGTATTCCAATGAGGTAGGGTTTGTAAAAAAACAACTGCGGCTGCAGCCGTGCTACAGGCTGATCCAGGAGTATACGATCCGGAAAAAGGATTCGTACTGTCTGTTTATTATAGGAATGAAATAACAATTTAAGGGGTAACAGGGATATGGCTTTTACAGCGGGCAAAAGCAAAGAAATTGAGGGAAAATCAAATGACTGGCTGTTAGATCAGTCTTTAATGCAGAGCATGCAGGACCGGTTCTGCGATGCGAACAATGTATACATGGTATGCCTGAATGCACAGAACGGGGTTGTGACAAAAGCATATGGAACAAAAGAGGAATTGGAATATGTGTACAGCAAAGCGGGCAGGGAGCGTCATGTTTCGCTTTTGGACAAAATGACCGGACACAGCATTGAGAGTGTGGTGGAGGAACCGTTAGATACAGATTCTATCAAAATGAGCGGTGTGGCGATCCACGTCAGCGGCGAGACAATCGCAGTCTGGATCGTGATAGGTATCATGGATAACAGTACGGAAGACATTCCGGATTATATAATGCGGACAAGTCCGGAGCGCTATTACAAATCGTTGGAGTTTTTAGAATCACTCTCAAAACAGATTTTTGCAGTAAAAATGGAGGAAGTGTTAGCACAGGAAGCTTTTAACAAAAAGCAGGGAATCTGAGACACAGATGAAGGAACAGCTGCACAGAAATGAAGCAATGACTTCCATTTTAAAAATGCTTGAGTCAGAAAACAGTTTTACAAAAATTGTGGACGACATTTTAAAAGATGCCTGCGAGTATCTGGGGATTTCGGCAGGAGCACTGCTCCGGGAAAATCAGGAGCAGAAGACGGTGGATATGATCTGCGAGTATGCCGGCGGGGGACGTGAGCCGCAGATGGCAAAGGAGCAGGGAGTCCCGAAAGAAGAACTTCCGTTTTTTAATGGAAAGCCGTATATGATCTCGTCGGATTCCATGATGCCGGAGGGATTTGCACGTCTGTTTGCACAGAAAAAACTGACAGCGGCTGTTTTTCTCCCGGTGGAGGTGAACGGACATGCGGGCATGTATCTCTGTTTTTGTGAAAGTGAGAAAAAAAAAAATGGGAAAATGCGGATGTTAAATTTATCAATGACGTAAAACGTATTATCCAGACAATTTTAACCAAACGTATCACGAAAAATTCGCTTGCAAGTTCCTATGCATCTTTAGAGGCAATCCTTGAAAATGTGGGATGTGCAATTTATGTAAGAGATCCACAGACCGGACATATTCTGTATGCAAACGAGAAATATCAGAAATTCTTTAAAAAGACGTTGGAGGAACTTCCACTCAGCCCTGTCAGCTTACAGGATGCGACCGAGACAAAAAACGGTCTGTTCCGGGAAATTTATTCCGAGAAGGAAAACCGATGGTTTGACTGCTACAGCACCCATATCCAGTGGGTGGATGGAAGAAAAGTGACACTCTGTACAATTTATGATGTCACAGATAAAAAACTGTACCAGCAGAAAATCGAGAAACAGGCAAACAATGATTTCCTGACCGGCTTATACAACCGTATGCGCTGCGAGCAGGATCTGCAGCATTTTGTCGAAGATACGCATGAATCCGGTGGAGAGGGAGCACTTTTATATATTGATCTGGACGACTTCAAACATATCAATGACGGATTGGGACATCAGTATGGCGATATCCTGCTGAAAAATATTTCTTCCGGATTGAAGCAGATCCCGGGTGTGAATGACAATTGTTACCGCATGGGTGGCGATGAATTTATTATACTGATCTCACATAAGGTATATCCTAATCTGCATAATATCATTGACCGGATCAAGGCAGAATTTGCAAGACCGTGGAGGTTAAAAGGAACGGAGTATTACTGCACCATGAGTATGGGAGTTGTACGTTTTCCAACCGATGGGGATACCGTGGAGGAACTGATCAAAAAGCGGATATTGCGATGTATGATGCAAAATGTGCGGGAAAAAACCGTGTTGCCTATTATGATGAAAATGTGATCTCCACATCTTTCAAACGGCTGGATCTGGAGAAAAATATGCGCAATGCGACCAGAAATGCGTTTGATGAATTTGAAGTTTATTATCAGCCAATCACGGATATTTCAAAACCGGGAATGCCATGCTCCGGTGCAGAAGCACTGATCCGCTGGAATTCGAGGGAACTTGGCGTGATCTCCCCGACAGAGTTTATCCCACTGGCTGAGTATTTAGGGTTGATCAATCCGATCGGAAGCTTCATCTTAAGGGAGGCCTGCATGCGCTGCAAATACTGGAATGATATGGGGCATCCGGATTATAAGGTCAATGTCAATCTGTCTGTTGTACAGCTATTGCAGAATGATATTGTGGAGCAGATTGCTGAGGTCATCAGCGAGACAGGGATCGATCCAAAGAATCTGACACTGGAAGTGACCGAAAGTCTGGCGATCAACGATATGAACCGCATGAAAAAGATTCTTGCGGATATCAAAAAACTTGGTGTGCGTGTGGCTCTAGATGATTTCGGAACCGGGTACTCTTCACTGAACCATATCCGGGAAATGCCGATCGACGTCATCAAGATTGACCGCTGCTTTATTATTGATATCGGAAAGGATGATTTTTCCAATGCTTTTGTTAAAATGGTGGCGGAATTGGCATCCGCCATTGATGTCAATGTCTGTGTAGAGGGAGTGGAGACGAAAGAGCAGCTGGATATTCTTATGGGAAGCAAGATCCAGCTGATCCAGGGCTTTTATTTTGGAAGACCGATGACGGCGAGAGCATTTGAGGAGAAGTATTTATAATCCTGTAACCTCTGATACGGTAAGCACGTTGTCGTGTACCTGAAAGCGGATGTTGTAATTTCCATAGGTGAGTCCCCAGATGCGGCTGTTGTCGTGGATGAACCGGTCTCTTGGATCCTGGGATAAAAGCTCTGACAGCAGTTTCCGGTCAGCTTCCGGGATCTTTTGCAGCAGATGGTCTGGAAAAATAACTTCTAACTGCTCGCTGCTTACAGATAAAGCAAAACCGCCTGTGGCTTCCGGGTGGCTGTCGATATGCGGCAGATAAGGCTTGATGTCGTAAATGGGAGTGCCATCTAACATATCAATACCGGATACTGTGATAATGGGACCGAGCTTTTCGTCCATTGTGACAGATTCCAGTTTTACGGAAGATAAACCAATCGGGTTAGGACGGAAAGGGGAGCGTGTTGCAAAAATACCCATACGCACTTTTCCACCGAGCCGCGGCGGTCTGACGGTGGCAGACCAGTGATCTTTTTTTGCTTTGGAAAATCCCCATACAAGCCAGAGGTGGGAGAAGTCAGTAAGCCCCCGGATGGCATCAGCATTTCTGTATTCCGGGGAAAAAACAATCGTTCCCTGTAATCCCCCGACAAGTCCGCTCTGTCTTGGAATCCCAAACTTTTCCGGAAAATCCGTATGAATGACAGCAATTTCTTTTAATTCCATAATAAGAAGCTTCCTCTATTTCATGATGATCATATAGTTCATTTAGATAACAAAAAAGCCTTGATACAATCAAGGCTTTCTCTATGCAGAAGATGGGACTTGAACCCACACGATATTGCTACCACAGGCACCTGAAGCCTGCGCGTCTGCCAATTCCGCCACTTCTGCGAACAAACACTATTATATCCGGGTTTATAGAATAAGTCAAGACTTTTTTTTGTTTTAATTGAAAAAAAATTTTTTTTGTTTTAATTGTATGAAAAACTGAGGAAAATGCGACCTTTTTAATATGGAGGTTTTCCGCATTTTTTCATGTTTTGAAAATCGAGATGTATATGTTGTGTAAAACAAAAAGTTGCAGGCAGATTATAGAACCGGCTTCAAACCGATTGAAAATCTGGATAATCGTTTGACATTGGAAGGATTTCGAGCTTGGTATGAGGAAGGAAAAAAGATGGTATTTAATAAAAACGGCACCTTGAACAAAAAAAGAGGATGCCGGAATCAATCATTGAGACAGAGCAATTGCCGGAGCTGTCGTTTATAAGAAAAGATAAATATCTGATATATTATGGACAAAAACAGTTGACGAAGATGAAAATATTGATAAGGAAATGATAGTTCTAATTTCAGAAACATTTGGAGGTCACAAAATGAAGGACACAAGTTATAAAAATAAACAATTCGTACTTTTAGGAATGACTTTTTTAAGCGTAGCTGGCATTGCCGGATGTTCCAAGGTGGAACTGGCACAGAGCACGGTGACACTGGAGCTTGGCGATGAGCTGTCTGGAAAATGTTGCAGATTATCTGCAGGATCCGGATGAGAAAATCTTAAAAAGGTGCAAGCCTTGATCTGTCCGCAATAGATGAAACAAAAAGTTGGCTCGTACAATGCTGCCATTGCATATGATGGAAAAATTATCCATTTACGGTAGAAGTGAAGGACACGACTTCACCGCAATGCGAAAGCGAAAGATTATATCTACATGCAGCCAGGGAACGCTGACCGTGGATGATCTGGTAACGGAGATCAAAGATGCATCAGAAACTTCCAGCGGGATTGTATCTTGTGAGCAGGAAGGATGATCTTGTAGTCTGTGATTATGATGATATGCTGCAGGAAAAAGCGGCGGTAGATAATGCAGAGCCGCATGATGGAGCAGATTATCAAGAAAGTGTTCAGTTGGATGATGAAGGCTGCTATGAAGTGACAGCGCAGGTAAAAGATAGTGAGGGCAATTTTACAGATATAACATTAAACGTTTACGTGGATGGCACAGCTCCAGAGCTGGCACAGAATGTGATTGATCTGGACGTGGATGCATCCGGGATCAGTATTGACGACATTAACACGGATGATGCGGAAAAAGATTGCAGATATGCTGCATGAGCTTCCGGATTTTTCAAATGCGGAGTGGGCGGCAGCCAGTGATGCATTTTGCGGAGGACAATGCGATCAGCTACGAATATGAGCAGAAATCTTTTAATCTGCAGAAAGAAAAACCCTATTGAAGTATTAAATGTACACTGCACAGTGCAGGATCAGGCTAAAAACGAAAAAAAGGCAGATTATGAAGTGACGGTAACATATACAGGTTTGGATGCAGCCGCTCTGATCGAAAAGACGGGTCTGATTTTACAGACAAGTGATGATACTGCCAATGAAAAAAAAACCAGAAGTAGTGATAATAAACCTGGAACAACAAATACTCAAAAAAAATCAAAATGGCTGGTAAAAATCAGGATGTAGATGATTTTGGAATGACAGATGATGAATGGGTAGCTATGTTTTGAAGCAATGACACCAGATGAAAAAGATGCTTATTTACATTCGCTATGGAATTATGATCAAGATAATGGCACTAATCAATCAGGATATTATAATAGCGATTATGCTCAGCAGGTATTTGCAATGGTCAATCAGGAAAGAGCAGATAATGGTGTGGCTGCTTTAACATGGGATAGTGATATGGCGTCATACTCTGATCGGAGGGTAATGGAAATCACTACGGATTTTAGCCATAATTCTGCAGGTGGAGAAATGAACGTAGGAGAGAACTATTGGTCAAAAGGATGCAGTATCTCCGGAAATGGCAATGGATGGATGGATGAACTCAGATGGACATAAAGCCAATATATTTAGCACAGTTCGACAAAAATCATCTGTTTCTTGTTATTATTGAAAAATACACTTTCAGCAATGGCTCAAGAATTAATAATCATTATTAGGTTATTAATTTTACACATTAAAAGCATTCCTTTAAAAATTTAAATAAATTGCACTGATTTTATTGGTTTGGTATAATGAA
>VOFC01005602.1_pt1 | contig 24323 bp, 36 predicted proteins | sample 5384161 | NCBI WGS metagenome assembly VOFC01 (sample SAMN12384722, study PRJNA508395) | human gut metagenome | isolation source: healthy gut B | host: Homo sapiens | reverse complement strand
ATAAAGCTCGCGGTCTGGCGTGAAGCCAACGGCAAGTACATGACCGTATCGGCGGGGATCGTTTCCTCGGCACCAGTGTCGAGATCACGGATGACGAGCCCGTTCTCCGTCGCCTTCACCGCAGTGGTACGGCAGCGGACGTCCGTGCCGTAGAACGGAACGAGACGTTCAAGCATTTCACTGTTGGCCGAGCAGATGGGGGCGTTCACGGCGAGCAGCTTCGGTAGCGCCTCGACGATCGTGACCTTTTTGCCGAGATCCTTCGTGAGCCAGAGCGCCAGCTCGCAGCCGACCATACCGCCACCGATGACAACGGCGTGCTTGCCCACATTCTCGCCGCTCTGCGCGAGCGCATCCTTCGCAGTGATGACACGGCGGTCATCGCCGAGCGAGAACGTCTTCGCCTTCGCGCCGGTGGCAACGATGAGCGTATCGAAGGAAAGCGTTTTTTCAGCTCCCCGGCGGTCAGCCGGTGGTTGAAAGTGAATCTCCACGCCGAGCTTTTCAAGCGTATGGGCATACCAGGCAATCAGCGCGCGGTCATCGTCCTTGAAGGACGGAACACCCGCCTCATACAGTGCGCCGCCCAGGCGGTCAGAGGCTTCGTAAATGACCGGCTCGTGGCCGCGGATGGCAAGCACACACGGGCCGTTTCGCACCGGCGATGCCGCCGCCGACAATGACGACCTTTTTCTTCTGGAAAACGGGGTTGTAGGCAAAGGCACGTTCGCGGGCGCACTGGGGATTGACGGCGCAGTTGACCATGGAGTAGCGCTGGATGCGGCCCATGCAGCCCTCCTGACAGCCGATGCAGGGGCGGATGTCAGCGGTCTTTCCGGCGCGGAGCTTGTTCACATAGTCGGGATCAGCGAGCAGCGGACGGCCGAGCGATACGATATCGCAAACGCCGGTTTGCACGGCTTCAACGGCCATATCCGGATCGTCCATCCGTCCGGCGCAGAGCACCGGCACGTCCACGACCTCCTTTACCGCCTTGGCGTACTTGCGGTACAGGCCCTTTTCCTGATACATGGGCGGGTGGCTCCACCACCAGGAGTCGTAGGAGCCGACGTCCACGTCAAGCGCGTCATAACCGTAGGACACGAGCAGCTTTGCCGCTTCCAGACCCTCTTCCGTGTCGCGGCCCTTTTCGACGAACTCCTCGCCGGGTAGCGCGCCCTCGCGCCAGTCCTTGATCATGCTTTTTGGGGAAAAGCGCAGCGCCACGGGGAAGTCCGCGCCGCAGGTCTTCTTTGCTCTCCTCGACGATCTCGCGGGCAAAGCGCAGCCGGTTTTCCAGACTGCCGCCGTATTCATCCGTGCGGTGATTGAAAAAGCTGATGGCGAACTGGTCGATGAGATAGCCCTCGTGCACCGCGTGGATCTCCACGCCGTCAAACCCGGCGCGCTTGGCGTTGTAGGCGCCCTTGCCGAAGCTCTCAACAATGGCGTGAATCATCCACGGTCAGGGCACGGCAAGTCTTGTCCAGCCAGCGGTGGGGGATCGGAGAGGGCGCGACCGGCGGAAACTCGCCGAGATTTGTCGGAATCGTGACGCGGCCGAAGCCGCCGGACATCTGCAGAAAGATCTTGCTGCCGTAGGCGTGGATGCGCTCGGTCATCTCCGGCCTGTCCGGACAAAATGCACGGGGTTGTATGTGCTGTTCGGGCAGTTGGGCATGGACTGCATTTCCACCGTGCAGTCGGAAAATGTGACGCCCGTGATGATAAGGCCTGTGCCGCCTTTGGCGCGCTCGGTGTAGTAATCAATGCCGCGCTGGTTAAAGCCGCCCTGCGCGTCCGCCAGTCCGAGCGGGCCCATTGGGGCCATGGCAAATCGGTTTTTCATCTGTACCTTGCCGATACTGACCGGCGTAAAAAGCTCCGGATATTTCATCGTGCCCTCCTGTGTTGTGTTTGAGAATGCCAAAAAGTGAACGCGTTCACTTTTGACATAACTATAAAACGAGTTTTTCGGAATGTCAATACAAAAACGAAAAGGATTTGCGAAATTCAGAGGAATACACTATAATAGACCGGAAAATATAGCAAAACGGAGAAGAACATGGACGGAAGAACCGAGAAAAAGAAATCCGACCGCACCCGGCAGCGCCTGGCGGCGGCAGCTATCGCTGCGATGACGGAGCGAGGTTATCAGGGAGTCACGATCCGTGATATCTGCGAGCGGGCTGGGGTATCCATCGGGTCGTTTTACCGATACTTTGATACGAAGTCGGATGTGCTGCGGGAAATGTATGAGACCGGCGATGAGCTCATGCAACACGAAGACGAGGCGCTCCTTACCCGTCCGTGGATGGAGCGCGTATCGGCGTTTATTGATAAATACGCCAGGCTGAACACGGACACGGGGCTCGACGCGATGCGCGTGCTCTATAACCCGGAGAACACGTGGTTCACGCGCGTGCGCCCGATGCAGCAAAAGCTCGAAACGCTGCTTGCCGGGGCGCAGAGCGCCGGCGAGCTGACGGCGGAATACTCCGCCTCGGAGCTGACGGAGCTCTTTTTGTGTATGCGCGGCATATGCTACGACTGGTGCATTTCCGGCGGCACATACGATCTGGAACAGCGCATGCATCACCAGATGGCGCTCCTTCTCCGCGGTTTTCTCGTTTGAAAAAAATGCAGCCCCCTCCCTGGATAGAATTATTTCCCAGGGAGGGGTGCTGCTGTGCAGAGCTTCAGCGCATTGTTGTAAAATAGGGCAGCACCTCGGGCAATACGCGCCCGAGAGCGTATTTTTCGGTGCTCTCGTTTGCGGCGGCGCCCATCCGCGCGCGCAGCGCGGCGTTGCGGCCGAGCGTCTGCACGGCTTCGGCAAACGCTGCCGCGTCGCCGAACGGGACGAGATAGCCTGCGCCGGAGCCCTCCAGCAGATCCTCGTGTCCCTTCACCCGCGTGAGTACGCAGGGGAGTGCCGTGTGCATCGCTTCCATCACCGCGAACGGCAGTCCCTCCGACCGGCTCGCGGAAACGCAGATATCCGCCGCGGCGAGCGCACCGCGCACATCGGAGATCCGTCCCGGAAACCGGCAGCGGGAAGAGATGCCGAGCGTTTCGGCTTCGGCTTTGCACTCTTGCAGCAGCGCCCCGTCGCCGGGGAGCAGGAGATAATAGTTCTCCGGCAGCCGGGCAAGCGTTTGAAGGAGCAGCGTCTGGTTTTTGCGCTTGGAGAATTCCGCGGCGCAGACGAGACACACGGCGTCCTCCGGCAGGGAATACGCCGCTCTTGCCGCGGCGCGCTCCTCCGGCGCGGCGGGGGGAAGCGGGAAAAATCAACGCCCATACCGGGAATAAAATATACGTTTCCGCGGCAGAGCCGGTGCTTTTCGGCGATCTGCTCGTCGCAGCGGTTCATAACGAGAATGTCGTCCGTAACGCCCGCCGTCAGCTTTTCCGCTGCGAGCATCACCTTGCGCCGCAGCACGCCGGAATCACCGTCGAAGAGATACCCGTGCACCGTATTGACGACGCGGGTATGCTTTTTCCCCGCGAGCATCACGCCCAGACGGGTGAAAAACGCGGCGAGCGAGGTGTGCGTCACGATCACGTCGTACCGGTTCTTACGTATGTCCCGCGCCAAAAGCGCGGCGGCGCGGAAATTTCTCGGCGATGCGAAGCTCTTCGTAAACGGCACGGCGAGAAACCGCACGCCCTCGCCGAGATCTTCGCCGCTGCCGTTCGCCGCGGCTGTCACATCCCAGCCAAGCAGAGCGCAGCGCGGCGAGATACGGCAGATGAAAGCTCACCAAATGCGCGCTGCTGGAGGCGGTATATAAAATTTTCGGCGCGGAATGGTTCATGGCGTCCTCCGGTATGGTATTTTCTACACCGGATTATAACAGAAACCGTGGAAGAAACAAACCATTTGTGGTAAAATATAGCTGCGTAAGCGCGCGGAGGCGAACCGCGCCGCGCGGCAAACCGTCTAAAAACTGACAAAACTTTCCTATACGGCGGAAAATGCGATGAAGAAACGAGAAACAAAAAAGACCGTCCTCTGGACGGCAATGGATATGGCGCTGTCTGTGGCGGCGATGGCGGCGGCGTTTTTTATCCGGTTCGTGCTGTTCCGGGGTGAAAACCCGGTCGGCGGCTTCGGGTATCATATGCTCTGGGCGGGGCTGTTCTCGCCGGTGTACGCCCGTGCTCTTTCGGGCTGCTCGGCATCTACGAGCCGCAGCCGCAGCGCGGCTTCATCCACGAATTTGGGAACATCGTTCTCGGCTGCACGTTCGGCGTGATGCTGTATATCGATCTCATCTTCGTGTTCCGCGTGGTGGACTTTTCGCGCTGGATGATCCTTCTCTGCTATCTGCTGCTCATCGCGTTCACCGGCGCGCGCGGCTTTATTGCGCACCGTCTGCTCCGCCGGCAGTACCGCGCCGGAAAATGCGCTGCGCCGCCTTGTCATCATCGGCGACGGCGCGTCGGCGCGCGAATGTCTGCGCCGCGTGAAGAAGGGACGCGACGCCGGCTGGACGGTCATCGGCAGCGTAGGCGCATCGGCGCTCAGCGGCGTGCCGCATCTGGGCTCTTATGATTCTCTGCGCACGGCGCTTGAGACGAACGCGCCGGACGAGGCGGTGATCGCCATGGAGGAAAACCAGGCGGAACGGCTCGGCGGGATACTGCGCGAATGCGAGGATACCGGCGTGAAGCTCGCGCTGCTGCCGATCGGGTATGAATATATGTCGCGCCACCCGTATGTGGAGGAGCTGTGCGGCCTGCCGCTGGTGAACGTCCGGCGTGTGCCGCTCGACAATGCCGGCGCGGACATCGTCAAGCGTCTTTTTGATATTCTCGCGAGTCTTGTTCTCATTGTTCTCACATCGCCCGTCATGCTCGTCGCCGCGATCGGCACGCGCCTTTCCTCTCCGGGGCCGGTCCTGTTCCGGCAGGAGCGTATCGGCAAGGACAAGAAGCCCTTTTATATGCTCAAATTTCGCTCCATGCGCGTGAACGCGCAGTCGGACACGGCGTGGACGCGCGACCACGACCCGCGCCGCACGGCGTGGGGGGCGTTCATGCGGCGATACTCCATCGACGAGCTGCCGCAGCTCTTTAACGTCCTTGCGGGCGATATGTCGCTCGTCGGCCCGCGGCCGGAGATCCCGCGGTATGTCGATCATTTCAAATACAGCATTCCGCTTTATATGGTGCGCCATCAGGTGCGCCCCGGCATCACCGGCTGGGCACAGGTCAACGGTCTGCGCGGCGATACCTCCATCCGCGCGAGGGTGGATTACGATCTCTATTATATCGAAAACTGGTCGATGCTGTTTGATATCAAGATCCTGCTTATGACGCCGTTCAAGGGTGTGGTAAACCATCAGGAATCGCTGAAATGAGGGAGAAACCCATGGAAAAGAGAGAAAACGGCGTGCGCGTGGAGCATCTCACCGGCGCGCTGCCGATGAGCGAGATGCTGGAAAAGTATGTGGACGTGGGAAAATTCCTCGGCTATTGCGCCGCGTGCCCGCGCTGCGGGCAGACGTGGTCCTGCCCGCCCTACGATTTTGACCCCGCGGCGGTCTGGCCGCAGTACGCCGCGGTCACGCTGTACGCCGTGCAGGTGTTCCCGGAGAGCGAGGAGGCGAAAGCCGCGGCGTTCGCCGACCCGGAGATGTTCCTCCGCCCGTACCGGAGAGCGTTTGACGCGCTGCTCGAAGAGCGGGAGCGGGAAACGTGCGGTTCCCTTCGCCTGGACGCCGGGCGCTGCCTCGTGTGCGAGCGATGCGCGCGCCGGGACGAGGAGCCCCTGCCGGTTTCCGGAAAAGCTCCGCTATTCGCTCGAATCGCTCGGCGCGAACGTCGGCGCGCTCGCCGCGGACAAGCTGGGCGCGCCGCTCCAATGGGGGACAAAGGACGCACCGCCGGAATACTTTTGTACTGGTCGGCGCGGTGCTGACGAAGGGAGAATAAGGAATGCTTGAAAGCCTTTTTTCAAACCTACGATTCCGTCATCGTGCTCGATACGGAGACGACCGGCGTGAACTGCAAATCCGACGAGATCATTGAGCTTGGCTTCCTGCGGCTCGACCGGGTGGGGGGAGCGCACGGAGGAAGATTATCTTATCCGCCTCTCGCCGGGCCGCCGTCTGCCGCCGGTCATCACGCAGCTCACCGGCATCCGCGAGGATGAGCTTTTTCAAAACGGCGTGGAAAAGGACGTGGCTGCGGAGGCGTTCGTCCGTTCGCTCGCCGGAGAAAAGCCGCTCGTATGCGCGTACAATGCGCAGTTTGATCTGTGCTTCCTCTTTTTACTTCCTGCACCGGCTCGGCTGCGACGGGGTGCTCAAAAGGCGCAGTTTCTCGACATCATGGCGATCTACAAAGACCGGCGGGACTATCCGCACAAGCTCTGCAACGCCGTGGAGAGCTATGGCGTTGACGGAGTGAACTCCCACCGCGCCGTGGACGACGCCAACGCTGCGCTCGAAGTGCTGCTCGCCATGGAGCGGGAGCGCGGCGATATCGAGCGGTACATAAACCTTTTCGGCTACAACCCCAAATACGGTCCGCCGAAGCCGCAGATCGGCTCCGTCCGCTACGAGCCGCAGCCCTACCAGAGACAAAAAGCTGCTGTACGAATAAAATAAGGCCCCCTTGTGTAAAGGGGGCTGTCTCGCCAAAGGCGAGACTGGGGGATTGTCGTGTTTCGGTAAAGTTTACAAGCCCTCCGTCTTTTGCCTGCGGCAAAACTCCACCTCCCTTTACACAAGGGGAGGCATTCAGTTATGACTGCACCATAATTAAACGCACCCCCGCGGGATCTTCCCGCGGGGGTGCGCTGTATCATTCGTATTATCCGAGCTTCGCAAAATCAAAGAGCTCCGCGAACGCCTCAAGATCTTCCTTTCGTGACCGGCTCCGGCATGAAGAAACTGTTGCCCTCCGTGCCGCCGAGCAGGTTGATGGCCACGAACGCCTTCGGCTGATCGGACATCACGACGCAGCGGCTCGGGCCGAGCGAGAGCTGCACCTCATCGCCGCGGGAGGTCGTGTAGATCCACTCCTCATAATCCTCGGCGCTGCCGATGTTCAGCGTGACCTCGGAGAACGCGCCCTTGACGTACCGGCCAAGCTGATATTCGTAGCTCTTGCCGGAAACGTTCGTGCCGTAGGCCTGGAAGGAGCCGTCCTCGTAAATATATCCGCTCACAGCGGTGCAGTCGGTAAGGAACGGTTCGGCGTTCAGCAGGGAGTAGAGCGTATCCTCGCTGTCAAAGTCCGTCACAGACGTGTGCAGCCGCAGATTATACTTGCGGGTGATCTGGTCGAGCTCGTTGGCCATGTCCTGCGTGGAGACGGAGTAGAGATCGTACTTCTCCGGCAGGCAGGCGGCGGTTTCCTCCGCCATGGCGGCGGTGTCGTACGACGCAAGGAAGTCCATCCACTCGGCGTTTGCCTTGAACTCCGGGCTCCCCGGCACGCCCTGCAGCGCGATGACCGTGCTGTCGCTCACCGGCTCCGCCGTGGCGGAGACCGCGGCGGGGGAGGCGTTCGGGTCGGTGACGGTGAGACTCTTCAGACCGAAAAAAGTCCGTAGCCAGCGCCGTGCCGCCGAGCACCGCGACGAGCAGCGCCGCCGCGACGAGAGCGCCCGTGCCGAACCGGAAGCGCCGTATCTTCGGCTTTTCCTCCAGCGCGGAAAGTGTTTCCTTCATCCGTGCCTCAAACGATGCGGGAACCTCTTCAAACATATTGTCCCAGGAATCCCTCATACCGGCACCTCCTCACCCAAAACTTCGCGGAGCTTTCCGCGCCCGGCAAACAGCCGGGATTTGACTGTACCCTCGGGGATCTGTAAAATACGGGATATCTCCCGTATGCTGAACCCCTCTACATAAAATAAGAGGATCGGCATACGGTAGATCTCATCCAAACCCATCACGGCGTCGCGCAGCTCGCGGTCGCCGCTCTCGGGGGCGACCGCCTCCGGCATCTCGTCGAGCAGAACGATCTTGCTCCCCGGCGGCAGATGTCGTAGCATTCGTTGATAAGAATGCGCGTCACCCATGCGCGGAACGCGCCTTCGCTCTTGAGCGAATTGCGCTTTTTCCCACGCCTTGCATATGCACTCCTGCACCGCGTCCTCCCGGTCGGCCTCGCTGCGGAGAATACCGCAGGAAACGTGGTAGAGCGTTTTTTCATGTCCATGATCTGGACGGTAAACTCTTCGGCTGTCATACGCAAACTCTCTCTGAAGGCTCTACGCCTTTCTGTAAAGAAAGACGGAATTTCCCAACACACGGTTCAGTAAAAGGCAAAAAATTTTTAAGATTATTTGAACATTTTCATGTTACCACATTCCCCGCGCGGAATCCACAGGAAAAATGAAAAAAGGGGCTTGACAAAACTGTATGAGTGTAGTAGTGTACTAATCGCTTAATACAGCAATACAACAAGGAGGGCTGGCATGGACTTTGCGATTCAGGGCTCGCGGCCGATCTGGCAGCAGCTCACCGAGCAGCTGGCGCGGCGGATCATCACGGGCGCGTATCCGCTGGGGTCGCGCTTTCCCGCGGTGCGGGAGCTGGCGGCGGAGGCGGGCGTCAACCCGAACACGATGCAGCGCGCGATCACGCAGCTCGAAAACGCTCGGCCTCGTCACAACGAACCGGACGCTGGGCCGCACCGTGACGGAAAACGCCGGGGCGCTCGAGGAGATGCGGCGGCGGCTGGCCGTGGAATGCACGGAAAACTTTTTCAAGGAAATGGGAGCGCTGGGCTATTCCCGCGGCGAGGCCGCGGATATGGCGCAGGCGGAAAGGGAAAAAGAATGATGAATGAAGAACTGGTAAAATGCACCGGGCTGTGCCGGAGCTTTGAAGCGGTGCAGGCGCTGCGCGGCGTCGATCTGAGCCTTACATCCGGCAAGATCGTCGGTCTGCTCGGGCCGAACGGCTCGGGCAAGACGACGCTCATTAAGATCCTCAACGGCCTTCTTCAGCCGACGGCGGGTGAGGCGCGCGTTGCGGGTCTCCTGCCCGGCGTAGAGACGAAGGCGATCACGAGCTACCTGCCCGACCGGGGATATTTCCCCCCGACTGGATGCGCGTCGGCGATATGATCGATATGTTCTCGGACTTCTATGCCGACTTTGACCGCACCAAGGCGGAGGAAATGTGCCGCGTGCTTGGTCTGGAAGCAGGCAGAAGGATCAAAACGCTCTCGAAGGGCACGCGCGAAAAGATGCAGCTCATGCTCGTCATGTCCCGCCGCGCGCGGCTCTATCTGCTCGATGAGCCGATCGCGGGCGTCGATCCGGCGGCGCGCGAGTTTATTCTGCGCACGATCCTGACGAATTATAACGAAAACGGTACGGTACTCATTTCGACGCATCTGATCCTCGATGTGGAACAGGTGCTCGACGAGGCGGTCTTCCTCCAGCAGGGACAGGTCGTCCTGCACGAGAGCACCGACAGCATCCGCGAGCGCACCGGCGGCAGCGTGGATGAGCTGTTCCGCAATATGTTCCGCGCGCCGGTCATGGGGAATGGAGGGGAATACAATGCTCGGTAAACTGATGAAATACGATCTGCGTTCCGGTATCCGCACGTTTTCGCTGATCTGGATCGGCCTGGCGCTGCTCGGTGCGATCAACGGCCTTACGATCCGCTTCGTGCTCGCGGGTGATACTCAGAGTGGGCTCGTGAGCTTCGTTTTCGGTGTCCTGCCGATGATCCTTCTTGTGGCTCTCTATGTGGCGATGGGTATTTTTTGTCCTCGTTTTTATCATCGACCGGTTTTATAAGGGGCTTCTCGGAAACGAGGGGTATCTCATGTTCACGCTGCCCGTGCCGAGCGCGGCGCACATCGCCTCCAAAGCGCTCACGAGCATGATCTTTTCCGTGGCGAGCGCCATTGTCGCGCTGCTGAGCGGGGTGCTTTTGATGGCTGTGCTCACGCCGCTCAACTTCAGCGACGTTGCGCAGGCGTTCCAGGAAGCGGGCCGCTATCTGCGCGTAAACCCGCTGCCTGCCGGAACGGGCTGGGTCGTCGCGGAGTTCATCGTGTACACGCTCATCGCGGCGGCGGTTTCGATCCTGCAAATTTACACCGCCATTTCGATCGGGCATCTCGCGAAGAAAAAACCGCGGATGGTTTGCGCTGCTTGCCTATGTCGGCATCAGCATCGCCTTCAGCATTATTATGAATGGGTGCATGTCGCTCCTCCAGTCCGATGCATTTCCCAATGTGCTGTTGAACTGGGAGTTCTGCTTGACGATACCGGCTGGCATGTTCAGGGCGTCGGCACGATGGCCTCCACGATCGGCATCGGCATTGGTCTGGAACTACTCAAGGGCACGGGCTTCTTCTTCGCCACCCGCGCCATCCTCAGCAAGCGCCTCAATCTCGAATAAAGAAAAACGATCCCGTCCGGAAAATTTCCTGACGGGATCGTTTGCGCGTAAAAACGCGGAAAACCGCAAAATCACGGTTGTATCACCGCGGTGTAAATGGAAGCGGTGGACGGCGGTCGGAACGTGCAGGTGCATATCAAAGAAACCATCCCCGCCGGATAGAGCTTCCGGCGGGGATGGTCGGTTATCCGGGATTCAACCCATGAACAGGCTGCGGCCTTCGCGGGCGAGGGTTTCGGCGGCGGCGTTGTCGCGCATGGCGAGAAACACCGTGTCGTTGCCGGAAAGGGGAGCCGACAAGCCCCGGCAGGGGAGCGATGCCGTCCACGGCGGTGCACACCGCAGGGGCGAGCCCCCGGCAGCGTCTTGATGATGACGAGATTCTGGCAGGCATAAACGCCTGTCACGGTCTGGCGGAGATTTTCCTTGAGCCCCTGGCTCATCTCCGGCGCGGGCGCGACCTCCGCCGCAGCGTACCGGCTGGTGCCGTCCGCGCTGCGCTGCTTGACGAGACGGAGCTCGCGGATGTCGCGCGAGCGTAGCCTGCGTGGTGTCAATGCCGCGCTTTTTCAGCTCGTCCATGAGCTGATTCTGCGTTTCAATGCTCTGCTCCGAAATGATTCGGAGAATGGTGCCCTGTCTTCCGGATTTCATTCTGTCGTCTCCTTTGCGGTTTCCGGTGCCCGGACGGGCACCGTGCGGCGGCGCGCACCGCGGCCCTTTCCGTGCGTTTCGCTTCCGTCTGTGCGCTGAAGGGTTATGCGGTCGCGAAACTCCGTCGGCGTCATTTCCTTGAAGCGGTAGAAATTCATGTTGAACGTTTTGATGTTGCTGTAGCCGACGGCGACGGCAACGTCGATCACGAGATAGTCCGTCGATACGAGCATTTCGCACGCTTTATTGATGCGCGTGGAGTTGAGCAGCGTATCAAAGTTCATCTCGTTATAATAGAGAAGCAGACGGTTCATTTCCGGCACCGACACGCCGAATTCGGCGGCGACGCTTGCGGCGGTGAGCCGTTCGGTCTCATAATTTTGTAGATATAGTCCGTCAGCGCAAAGGCGATCGCCTTGTCGGAGATGTTGAACTTGGTGACGGCCTTGAATAGATCTTGCGGTATTGCATCGGCGTGATGCCGACGCGCTGCGCAAAGTGCTTGGATGCATGCGAGCCGTCCACAAAGCCGCAGAGCCCCGCGATCTCGTCGAGCGTGAGATCCGTATAGATGAGATAGTCCGACGCCTTCTCCACGCGGATGCTGCTCAGGAGCTTGGAGAACGTCGTGCCGGTCATGCCGGCGATCTGCTTGGAGAGCGCCGATTCCGAAAGAAAGAACGCCTCCGCGACCTGTGAGAGCGTGAGCTTTTCCGCGGAATGGGCATAAATGTAGCTCAAAACGGACTGGTCCTGACGGTCTCCTCCCGTCCGGAGTCCAGCTCGCCGCGGTGTGACATGATATACCGGCGGTAAACGACCATCAGATCGATGAGCTTGTTGACCGTATAGAGCTGCGAAAAACGGCTTGTCCGGAGGCTTGACACGCGTGGATTCCACGCCGAGCTCCGCCTTGAGATGCTCCATGATGCCGTCCACATACTCCGCCTGTACGCTGTCGAGATAGGCGACCGGCTCCACGGTGAGAAAGCGCAGGGGCTCGGCGGAAGCATCGCCGGAACCGAGAACGCTCTTTGAATACAGAGTTGAGATAGGAATAGTCGTATATGACCTTGATGAACTGGAGCGTTTCCGTCACTTCTACCGTGTCGGTGATCTTCCACGGCGTGATGGCGACGAGCGTGTTGGGCTGGAGGACGTACTCCTCGCCGTCAATGACGAGCTTTCCGCGGCCGCGCTTTACGTAAAGAAAGCGTGCCGCCTGATGGATGATCGCGCGGGTGGGCTTGTCGATCGCCTCGTAATCGAACGAGCAGATCACGGCGGGGTCGGACGCGGAGGCGCGGGCATCCTGGAGCATGGCTCGTCTGGGCATAATCTGCACCGTCCTTTTTACAAATGACTGAAAAGTCTCGCAAACGTGCGGGCAAAGCGGGTGCGCTGCGGCGAGCCGCAGCCCTTCTCAAACAAGAGCAGGCGAAGCGGCTCTTGTTTGAAGAATACCGGTTGTACGCCATGAGGCGTACAACCGGTATTTTACCATTAGATCATGCGATAACTCAAGCGGAAATTCAGCTCAGCACCGCCATCGCGATCGTAAGGACGACGCCGACGACGATAAACAGCGTGAGGAGCAGCTTCCACGCCCACTTCAGCCAGCTCGTAGGGGACGCGCGCGAGCGCGAGGCCGCCCATGATGAAGCCGCAGGTCGGGGTGAAGAGGTTGACGAAGCCGTTGGCGGCAACGTTGATCATGATGGAGGTCTCTACGCTCCAGCCCATGCCGGCGACAATCGGGGAGACGATCGGGGCGGACAGACCGGCGAGACCGGAGGAACTCGGAACAAGGAAGCTGAGACCGACGTGGAGTATGTAGTCAAGCAGAGCAAACACACCCGCGGAAACGCCGGACTGGCTGAGCGCGGTGACGGAGGCTTCGACCAGCCAGGTGCCGAGACCGGTGGCGGCCATGATAACGCTGGTGGCACGAGCCATCGCGATGACGAGGTTGACGGAGACCATGTCGCTGAAGCCGTTGGCGATGAGCTTCATGAGCTGGCCCTTGTCCTCGAGACCGACGATGCCGATGATGATGCCCATGAGCAGGAACCAGGTGGCGGCGTCATAGAACCACCAGTCGCCGAGGCAGGCGCCGGTGAGCCAGGTGGTGGAGCTCGAGAAAGCGTTGTACATGGTTTCGCTCAGGCTGCCCCAGGGATGAAGCCGAGGATCATCACGACGAAGGAGAGAGCGAACAGCCACAGCACGGCCTTCTGGCGGCCGGTGAGCTTCGCGGTGGTGACGTCCTTGCCGCCGTAAGCCTTCTGGCACTCGTCGAGCTGCGCGGCGGTGAGGATGGAGCCCTTGTTGGCGCGGACCTTCGCATACGCGGTGACGAACAGCACGGAGAGAAGGTAGGCGGAGAGCCAGAGAATGATGCCGATGACATAGGTGGTGCCCATGTTCACTTCGACACCGACAGAGGTCGCGGCAGCGACGGCGGCGCCGGTCGCGAACGGGTTGATGGTGGAGCCGAGAACGCCGGTGCCGGCGCCGAGCAGGACGGTGGCCGCGCCGACGATCGGGTCAAAGCCGGCGGCCATCATCGTGGCGGCGAGCAGGATGTAGAAGCCAACGGTCTCTTCGCCCATGCCGTAGGTCGTGCCGCCGACAGAGAACAGGAACATGAGGATCCAAATGAGCACGAGCTCTTTTGCCGTGCAGCTTGCGGACGAGCGTGTGGATGCCGGTTTCAAGAGCGCCGGTGGCGTTCACGATGGCAAAGGAACGCGCCGAGACAGAATACGAACGTGATAACGTCAGAGGCGTCGGCAAAGCCGTTGACAGGCCCCATAAAGATGTCGCTGGCGGAGGCGCCGACGACTTCGGCCATCTCGCCGTTCTCACCGGTGTAGGTCTTGCCCGCTGCAAGCCACGTGGCGATCGACACAAGGAGCATAACGGCGAGCAGGATCGCAAATGTGCTGATGGATCTTTTGGTCTTCTTAGACATGATTTGAACCCCTCTCTTAAAATTTTGTTCGGACTTCGCTGGGAGATGCGAAACGGGACAAAAATTTGCTTACCGGGTAATGACCGTGCCGGTCTTGCCTTCAAGAGCGTCGGCGGCACGGGCCAGGGAAGTGATGAGCGCGGTTCCGCCATGGTCGTTGTTCTTCACGAACTCCATGCAGGACTCGACCTTCGGCAGCATGCTTCCGGGGGCGAACTGGCCTTCGGCGATATACTTCTCGCACTCGGCGATCGTCATGGAGGAGAGCTCCTTCTGGTCGGGCTTATTGTAATTGACGCACACGGCGTCCACAGCGGTGAGGATGATGAGACGGTCGGCACGCACGTCCTGCGCGAGCAGGGAGCTGGCGCGGTCCTTGTCGATGACGGCCGCGACGCCGCGCAGACCGTCCCCGGTCTCAACGACGGGGGGATACCGCCGCCGCCGACGGTGATGACGATATCACCGGCGCGCACGAGCTGATCGACAACGTTCAGCTCCACGATGCGCTTGGGGATCGGAGAGGGGACGACACGGCGGTAGCCGCGTCCGGCGTCCTCAACGAAGATGAAGCCTTTTTCCTCGGCGATCTTCTCGGCCTCTTCCTTCGTATAGAAGCTGCCGACAGGCTTCGTCGGGTGCTGGAAGCCGGGGTCCTTCGTCAACGACGACCTGCGTCACGACGGTGGCGCATTCCTTCTCCATGCCGCGGCTCTTCAGCTCCTGCTGAATGGCCTGCTGCAGGTGGTAGCCGATATAGCCCTGCGTCATGGCGCCGCACTCGGGGAACGGCATGAACGGCGTTCCGCCGCCCTTGTTGGCGGAGAACCCATTGCCAGGTTGATCATGCCGACCTGCGGGCCGTTGCCGTGGCCGATGATGACTTCTGTAGCCCTTCTCGACGAGATCAACGATCGGGCGGGCGGTGTTGCGGACAAGTTCGAGCTGCTGCTCGGGGGTCTTGCCAAGAGCATTTCCCCGAGAGCGACAACAATTCTTTCAGCCATTGTTTCGATCCCTTACTTCAGCGTGGCGTACATCACAGCCTTGATGGAGTGCATGCGGTTTTCGGCTTCCTGGAACTGGCGGGCCTGGTGACCGAGGAACACGTCGTCGGTGACTTCCATCGCCTCAAGGCCGAACTTCTGGTAGATATCCTCGCCCACGGTCGTCTCACGGTCGTGGAAGGAGGGCAGGCAGTGCTCGAAAATCGCGGTGGGTTTCGCCATCGCCATGAGTTCCTTTGTTGACCTGGTAGGGACGGAGCAGCTTGATGCGCTTCTCCCAGAGCTCGGCGGGCTCGCCCATGGAGAGCCAGATGTCGGTGTAGAGAACATCGCAGTCCTTTCGCGCCCTGCGCGACGTCGTTGGTGAACTCAAGCACCGCGCCGGTCTCGGCGGCAACGGCCTGGCACTTCTCGATCAGCCATTCCTCGGGCATGAGCTCCTTCGGGCCGCAGGCGCAGAAGTGCATGCCGAGCTTCGCGCTGACGACCATGAGGGAGTTGGCAACGTTGTTGCGGGCGTCGCCGAAGAAGGTGAGCTTGCGGCCGCGCATATCGCCGAACTTTCGCGGGCGGTCATGATGTCGGCGAGCATCTGCGTGGGATGGAACTGGTCGGTCAGGCCGTTCCACACGGGAACGCCGGACTTCGCAAGATCTTCCACGACGGACTGCTTGGGCAAAGCCGCGGTACTCGATGCCGTCAAACATGCGGCCGAGAACCTTCGCGGTGTCGGCGAGGGATTCCTTCTTGCCCATCTGGGACGAACCGGGATCGAGGTAGGTGACGCCCATGCCCCGAGATCCATGCCGCCGACTTCAAAGGCGCAGCGGGTACGAGTGGAGGTCTTCTGGAAGAGCAGAACGATGTGCTTGTCGGAGAGCCACTTGTGCTCCACACCGTGTTCTTCAGGCGCTTGAACTCAACGGCGAGGTCGATGAGGTAGTTGATCTCTTCCGGGGTGAAGTCAAGAAGAGTGAGGAAGCTTCTGCCACGAATGTTGAGACCCATGGTTTTTCCCTCCTAAGGAAATGATTGTAATGTGTGTTATATGAATGGGCGGTTTATTCAGCGAATAAAAAATTATTCGGCGCGGATGATCGGCATGGACATGCAGCGCGGGCCGCCGCGGCCGCGGGAGAGCTCGGCGGAGGGCACGACGAGAAGGTCCAGGCCCTCCTTGTACAGCACGTCGTTGGTGACGGTGTTGCGGGCGTAGACGCAGATCTTGCCGGGCTCGACGCACAGGGTGTTGGAGCCGTCGTTCCACTGCTCGCGGGAGGCCGCGATCGGGTCGCCGCCGCCGCAGGGGATCAGCTTGACCTGGTCGACGCCGGTGGCGTCCTCCAGGACGTGCTCGAGGGTGTCCTCGATCAGGCGGATGTTCACGTCGCCCGGGTTCTTGCCGGCGGTCAGCTCGTAGACGCGCAGGGTGCCCATGATGGCGGGGTGGATCGTGAACTTATCGACGTCGATCTGGGTGAAGACCGTGTCGAGGTGCATGAAGGCGCGCGAGACCGGGATGTCGAAGGCCAGGATGCGCTCGACCTTGGAGTCGGAGTTCCAGAAGATGTTCTGGGCCATGACGTCGATCGCGGCGGCCTGGGTGCGCTGGGAGATGCCGACGGCGAGGGTCTTCTCGTTGATGTTCAGCACGTCGCCGCCCTCGGTGTGGAACTGGCAGTCGCGGCGGAAGTACAGCGAGACGTCCTTGTAGTCGGGGTGGTACTTGAAGATGTACTTGCCGTACAGGGTCTCGCGGTTGCGGGTGACCGAGTACATGCGGTTGAGGTTGACGCCCTCGCCGACGACCCGGTGCCGTTGCTGCGCAGGATCTGCGCGAAGGCATCATGCTCCTGCTGGGCGACCTTGAGGAACGGGATATCGTCAAAGAGAAGCTCCGGAAGACGGTCCGGCGTCAGATGAAGAAGTTCACGGCCGGGACGGTGAAGAAGCACTTTTTTCAGCGGCTTGATCTCGCTGCGAACGCAAATACCTTTCATGATTTAAATCTCCTACATAGTGTTTTTTGGCTGCGCCGGTCCGTAGCGCTTCCGCACCGGCACAGTGACTTACTATCCTTATCATATCCGACGAAACCTGAAATATTGGAAGAACGATGCGGGATAAATTGTATATTTCTGCACTTATCGTTGTACAGAAAATCAACAGTTTTGCGCTTTTTCGGCAGTCATTTTCCATGCTTTAGTTTCGTAAAAGAACGAAAAAACCCGCCGGAAAAATCCGGCGAGAATGAAAAAATAATGAATACTGGGGAATACACCCAAAACAGTCCGAAAAATTGGAAATATCGTTGGCGAAAGTCCTGGAACGCAAGAGAAAAGCCGCCTTTCGGCGGCTTTTCTCTTTTTTCGTTTCGTATCAGCCGCCAAGTCGGCGGTTGTACGGTTTGATTTTTTTGTGAATTGTATATTTTTGTATTTTGTGCAGTTTGTGAAAATTCACGGGCTGGAAATTACATGGTCTCCGGGGCGGAAACGCCGATGAGCTGGAGCGCGTTTTTGAGCGTGATCATCGTCGCCTTGATGAGGCCGAGACGCTGGTTGGTGAGCTCGGGATCGTCGGGATTGTTGACCTTCGTGGAGTTATAATAGCTGTGGAACACCTTGACGAGCGAGATGATATACTCGGTCATCTTGTTCGGCTTGCGGTTGAGCGCGTCGGCGGCGACCTCCTTCGGGAACTCGCTGATCATCTTGAGCAGCTGCAGCTCCTTCTCGTCGGTCAGACGGTCATAGGAATCGACCGGCTTGAACTCGGGGATCTGGGGATTCTTGAGGATCGAGCACATGCGCGAGTAGGCATACTGGGCGTAGTACACGGGGTTGTTGTTGTCCTTGGAGCGGGCGAGCTTGAGATCGAGATCCATGTGCGTCGCAACGTCCTTGAGACGAAGAACCAACGCGCGGCGTCTACACCGATATCCTCGCACAGCTCGCGGATGGTGATCGCGTTGCCGGTGCGCTTGGACATTTTGACTTCCTTGCCGTCTTCGACCATGCGGACCATCTGGATGAGGTCGACAGAGAGCGTGCCCTCCGGATAGCCGAGCGCGGTGAGGGCGTTCTGCATACGGGTGACGTAGGAGTGGTGGTCGGCGCCCCAGAGATTGACGAGCAGCGGGTAGCCGCGCTCGATCTTATAGACGTGGTTGGCGATATCGGGCGTCAGGTAGGAGAGAGTGCCGTCGCTCTTGCGGAGAACGCGGTCCTTGTCGTCGCCGTAGTCGGTGCTCTTGAACCAGAGCGCGCCGTCCTTTTCGTAGGTGAGACCCATATCCGCCATGTGCTGCAGGCAGTCGTTGATGCGCTTGGAGTTGTTCTCATAGAAGAACGTCTCGTGCATCCAGCTCTGCATCGTGACGCGGTAGGCCTTGAGATCGCGGTCGATCTTTTCAAGCTCTTTCTTCTTGCCGTAGTCCATGAAGTGCGCGAGGCGCTCCTTCGGATCGGCGGTGAGCCACTTATCGCCCTCTTCCTCGGCGAGCTGCGCGGCGATGACCTTGATGTCGTCGGCGTGGTAGCCGCCCTCGGGCAGGGGGTATTCCTTGCCGAAGTGCTCAAAGTAGCGGGCGGTGAGCGATTCGCCGAGCATGACGATCTGGTTGCCGGCGTCGTTGACATAGAACTCACGCAGCACGTCCCAGCCGCTGGCCTCCATCATGCGGGCGATGCAGTCGCCCCAGGCGGCGTTGCGGGCGTGGCCGCAGTGCAGATCGCCGGTCGGGTTGGCGGAGACCCACTCGAGCAGCAGATGCTTGCCCTTGCCGGACTCGTTCTTGCCGTAATCGTCGCCGGCGGCGATGACATCGTTGATAACGGCGGTGAGGGCGCTCGCCTTGAGCTTGAAGTTGATGAAGCCGGGGCGGGCGACAGTGATGGATTCACACTCGGGCAGAAGCTCCGCAAGCTTGGCGACGAGCGGCTCGGCGATCTCCATCGGGTTGCGTCGGAGAGTACGCGACAGCTTCATCGCAATGCTGGTGGAATAGTCACCCAGCTTGGTGTCCTGCGGCGTCTCAACGACGAGCTGGCCTTCCGCCACGTCCAGATCATAGACCTCTTTTACGGCCTTCTGCGCGGCGGCGTAAATCTTGCTTCCAAAGTCGTTCATTCAAATACTCTCCTTACACTTATATACTGCCGTAGAATGAATGCGAGTATACATACATCTCATTACTATATCATAAAATGCCCTTTATGCAACCCCTTTCTGCCGAAAATCGTTGTACAGCGGCGTTTTTCGATTGACAGTACAGGGGGATTTGTGGTAACTTTTTGAGCATACAGCCGTTCGGTGCGCCAAGGGAATTACCGAAGCGGACATAACAGGGGCGGTCTTGAAAACGGGAGAGTATTTTGGAAGCCGTTTTCAATTTCCCCTGTGTTTTCAACGGGTTGCGGCGACAAGAAATTAAGAGAAAATCGGGATTTCTCTCCAAGTTTCTCTCCTTTTTCCGAGAAACGTTGGAGCAGGGAATACATTTGGAGATGTACCCAAGCGGTTGAAGGGACCGGTCTTGAAAACCGGGAGGTCGGCGTAGAAAACCGGCGCGGGGTTCAAATCCCTCCATCTCCGCCAGTCAGAGCAAAGTTCGCTTTGCTCTGATTTTATTTACCGCATCAGGAAATCGCGTTCAAAGCCCCCTGCAAACCGTTTGCCATAGCCGCTGCCGAGAGCCGTTTGGAATTGCATTCCAGATGCGCATAGACATTGGCGGTGGTGGAAAAGTCGCTGTGGCCAAGCCATTCCTGGATCTGCTTCATGGGGACGCCGTTGGCAGCAGCAAACTGGCACAGCTGTGACGAAGATCGTGATAGCGAATTTTCCGCAGACCGTGCTTCTTCAAAAGCTTTGCAAAGGCTTCGGTGAGATAATGCGGGGAGAGCAGCCTTCCATTTCATCCACACAGATGTAACCCGGATAGTCCTTATTATAGCTTTTGTTGCACACACGCTGAAATTCGTTCTGCTGTTGCTTTTTATGCTGCAAAAGCTCCTTGAAAGCCGGGATCAGGGGCAGCGTTCTCATGCTGGATTTCGTTTTGGTTATGTCCTGAGCCTTCTGTACTTGCTTTCCGTCAATGTAACAGGATACAACCGTATGCCGGATGGTGATCGTGTCATTCTGGAAGTCGATGGCGTCCCATTTCAGGCCGATAGCCTCACTTCTGCGCAGACCATAAAACGCTCCGAGAAAGATGGGAATTTCAAGCTTACTCCCTTTTTGCAGCTTCAAAGAGCTTCTGGACTTCGGCGCTGTCGTAAAGCCGCCGACAAATGGGGCGGCTTTCGGGCGATCCACCTTTGCTTCAAATAGAATGCTTGAATGTCGATGGCTTTCAGTTCGGCGAGTGGGATCGCCATCTTCTCAAAATAGGGGAACAACAATTTTCTGTACAATGGACGAGTAAGAAGTATATGATCTGCGAGTTCCCAGCCGTGGTAATTCTCGTCTGACCACATTTTCCAGAACCGAAACTCCTCCTCAGACGAAAACTGCTCGGGCGTGAGCGGATGATCCTGCTCAAAGGTGTCCGGGCAGAGGATGGCGCGGCTGTTCCGCTTGTTTCGTGAATACAGGCTTTTCCTATCGTGCATTGTATGTACCTCCGATTGTTTTTGGCGGGGAAATAATCGGGGGGCTACGGGTATGCAGCGATCCAGCATTGCCAGCGCGAGATAAACAAAAGCACCCTTTCGGTGATATGTACCCCCCAATACTGGGTGTCCAGTATTGGGGTACATATCAAGACAGCCGCAGCTTTTTGTCTTTCCGGTTTGTGGCAGGGGTTACCCTACAATGGTTTCCCTTGCCGCAGTCGCACCGGCATTTCCAATATTGTCACCATTTTATATTGCGCCCCTGTGTTCTTCCGGCACAGACCGGGCAGCCGGTTCCCCTGCGCTCGGCTATGGACGGACGCCTGCCACTCGTGGCCCTGCGCGCATTTCCACCAGACCTTTCTATGGGTATGCGGTGTGACGTCTGCGGGCGTTAACGGTGCGTTTTTTACGGCATCCCATTGCTTTGCCAATTCCGGATAAACGGAGGCAAGGTCGTTGCCGCCGGACTCGACCGCTTTCCCCAGCGCAATAGGGCACCCTGATCCCGCGGAGCGGTTATATACCGCGGCCTGCCAGGAATGTCCCTTCCTGCAGTGCCACCAGAGTTTCTTTTTGCTGCCATAGCTTACGGTTTTCGGGGCAGCGGCGCATTCCGTTCGTCCCATTGTCCCAGCAGCTCTGTATTTCCCGTATGGACGCAGCGGTCATAGAATAATTCTCGCACGTGGGTTAATTCTTTTCGTTGGTTACGTAAATTGGTTTTTCGCATCACAGGATCTGGGAGAGTAGGAGACGGCCAGCCGTCCGTCCCTATCCCGGGACACATGAATCTCTACCGGATTATTTCCGGCCCATTCCGGATTCTTCGCAGCGCTTTCTTCCACTTTTTGGATAAACGCCGCCGTTTCTCCGAAAAGCAGCGCCTCCGCGCTCTTTCTGGCTGCCGCAGCTTCCTCAATGCTGTCGTATGTGCCGAGAAAATACTGCTTTTTCTGAAATACGATCTTCGCCAGATACTTGCCCCGTACCAGATAAACGCCTTTATAGCCGGTGGTGTTGTCGCGGGGGAGCTTTTGACTTTGGATCATCTCCAGGCTTGTCCCGCCTACATGGGTCAGAAGAGTACCAAGCTCCTGATCGTGCTCCTTCTTCCGGCAGCCGCAGCTCTGCTGGCCGCAATACATCAGGTTGTTGTAGGAAACATCCGGCTCGTTGCCGCAATCACAGCGGCAATGCCAGATCACGAAGCCTTTTGCGTCACGCTTTTCGTTGGGTACATCGCGGTCAGCCGGCCAAAGCGCCGCCCGGTAATATTGGAAGTAGCATAGCTCCTCACACTTTTGCAGCCGCAATGGGTCTTGCGCCCGGACACGAGCTCCGCTGCCGTGGCCTCGCAGGTGTAGCCGCAGCTGCACAGGCACGTCCAGTACGCCCCCATCTCGGTACGCTTTCTGCTGCGGCCGATCACACGCAATTCGCCGAAGGTCTGCCCAAGTAAATTGTAAGCCGTTGCCTGGTAAGCCCGTTCTTTGCGCAGACAGCCGCAGCTCTGGGAGCCGCCATATTTCAATGAACGCTCCAGTACATACCTTTCCGTACCGCAGTCGCAGCGGCAAAGATATTTCTTTTCGCCCCGCGCTGAAAAAAACATATCTGTCCAGAATGGTCCAGCGTCCGAAACGCTGTCCGGGATTAAATCCGTACTCTATTTTCTTCATACCAAGTATTCACACCTCCCCGTTGGCGCGCTCACAGAAGACGGTGACGCGCTCCGTCGTCCCAGTTGCAGGTGTAGAGCGTAAGTGCGTAACCTCTGTTCATCACGGCGTCCGAATTGTCCGGGGAAACGCTTGTCAGTTCCCGCACGGTATAGGTAAATGCGTTCCCGTCCACATCCGTAAATGTTACGATGTCGCCCAGTTGAAGCTCGAACAGAACGCCAAAATGCGTATTGTGAGTTATGCCCCGCCACAACAAGATTGTCATTGTACACGCTGCCGGTGTGGCGACAGGGGAGATCTCCAAGGCAGGAAAGCTCCACGTTGCCGCGACGGGCATCGTGAGACCGTAGCCCGGAAAATCGAGATAGCCGATGTAGTCGTAGGCGCCGGAGTGCACCGTCGGCATATCGAGCGCCGGAGGCGCGGGCAGGCCGTTCGAGCCGCTCCCCGTTCCGGCGGGGACGGCATTCCGGGAGACGACGAGACGTCAGGTGCGCGAGTCGTATCGGTCTCATCCTTTGCTTCGCGCTCAGTTATGGCGTCTTCCAGCTGTTGAAGCGTCTTTTCCGCGTTTTCCCCAGCCTTTTTATCTTCTATACGGTTATGAAAAAAAAAAGGAGTAGTGCGGCAAACACGAGCACTACTCCCGCTGTCAATAAGAAGAGCCCTGTTTTGTCAAGCCTTTTCATTCTTCTTTTTCTTGGAAATGACTACGAGACCGCAAACAATCAACGCCGCTCCCAACGTGCCGAAAACGGCGACCGGCCAGTTGAGTTGGCCAGTAGAAATCAAAGGATCCTTGTTGTTGAAGCCCTCGACCGTAAAGAGCCAGTCCACTTCACCAACACGGTAGGCGTACTCGTTGCCGAGCTCCGCGGGAACATGAAGCACCGCTTCAAGCTTCGCGCTCTTGCCCTTGGCGAAGGTGCCGAGAAGGACACTATCGGTGAGCTGCGCGCTCTTATCGGGCGAAGCGGAAAAATGCTCTGCTTCGTGCCGTCCGCATTCACGAGATAAATTTCCATCGAGAGCTCGGAGAGAAAGTTCGCCATGGTGGCGACGGTCTCGTCGCGCTCACCGTCTACGTTCTGCCGATCCTTGCCGTCCTCGTTTTCAAACTTCTCGTCGTAGGTGAGCGGGTTGCCCTGCTCATCGTGCGGCACGGCGCGGATGTAGAGCTTCACATAGTCAAAGCCGTTGACACTGTTTTTGATCGTGATGGTCTCGGTGCGCTCGTCACCGGGCATGACGTCTTTAAAATTATTAAAGAGGTCTGTGTCCGTGTAGCCGCTGCCGGTGGTCTCGATCACGAGTCCGCTGGTACCGTCGCGCCGGACGACCGCATCGGCGGCAAGAACCGGAATAGTCAGCACTGCAACGGCTATGAGAACCAGTCCGAGAGAAAAGGGAGCCTGTTTGTCATTTTTTCACGTTCCAGCTCCTCCTTAGTTCCCGGGGAGGGTGTTAACTTGCCATCGATGATAGTCGCACCCCATGCCTGCTGAACGGCTTCGGCGGGTTCGCTCTGGATAGCTTCTGCCAAAACTTCAACGGAAAGCGTATATTCCGGATTTTCCGGGTATGTAACCGCACAGTCCAGAGGACGCTCTTCTGTTGAACTGCCGGGGAAACCGGCAGCGAATAGTAGAAATATCCGTCCGCGCCTTTATTCCAGTAGTTGCCCAAATTTTCTGTCAGGTGTAGGAGTAGCCACCGGGAACAGAGACGGCAACCTTTCCGTACGCATCGCGCCACGTTACAACATAGGTGGCACGGATATAGGCGGCAGTATTGCCGGTGTTTTTTTGATCTGCACATTTTTCCTTCGAGCCTGTTACCTCGCAGGAAACCTTGGCGTACTCGAACGTGCTTTTCATCGGCTCCGTACGGGCGACCAGAAAGGCAACGGTCGTACCAACTGCTATGCCGATCAGAAGAATCATGGATAAGAGCAAAACTGCTGCTTTGTTCGTGGGGAATCGGGGCTTGCTGTC
>VOFC01003441.1_pt1 | contig 24324 bp, 36 predicted proteins | sample 5384161 | NCBI WGS metagenome assembly VOFC01 (sample SAMN12384722, study PRJNA508395) | human gut metagenome | isolation source: healthy gut B | host: Homo sapiens | reverse complement strand
CTGTTCAGTTGCTGAATACTGGAAATTCCTGCTGCTCACGTATGTGGATGGGTCCATTGACGGGTGTCACGGTGCGTTGTACTTTTGCTGCTATAGCGTTCTGGGTGACAGGCTGGTTTGTGAAAGAAGCACCTATCACACGGCGGCAGCGTATCGTTACTTTGCCTGGGGGCATTCGGCATGTATGGTTTTATGTTCTGCATTTGCTGGGTATCAGTAAGACGACACCCGTCAGTAGTGCCATATTCAATTCCCCTGCAACCTATCTGGGTCATTTCTTATCTCCGTTCTCTTCTGCACTGAGCGGGCTACGACTGATGAAAAATTATCGGTATTTCCTCGGTTTCGGTGGTGCATTGCTGTGTATATTGACCGCGGCAGCGATGATTTGGCACATGATGCCTTTACAGGTAATATGTTGTGCCTGCTCAGTTCGGTGTTCTTTTGCCATTTATCTGATTCTGAGTAAGAAATTACTGAAGAGATCGGTTTGGGACCGTAATGAAATATGTGTTTGGGGGCGCGGCGCTGTCCGGAAATCTGGTGATATCTCCACTATCCTGGCTGGGACGCGCCGTTGTTCACCGACGCAGCACATGAACCTGGCATTGGATGCCGTGGGTGGTTCTGGCATTCATCCTTATTTTCCTACTTACCTTAGTTATTGGTTGATGCCCATCGGATTGAAATATCTGAAGACGACCGTGGTGGCCATGTATGGCTATCTGATACTGATTGTGACGACCGTCGTTTCTATATCGTGGGACAAGACTCGCTTTACCTGGGAACATCAGGGGGTGGCTATCGTGGGATGATATGTCTGAGTGTGTATTTTTGTGGAGGTAGCTGAGAGGAGAAAATGAACTAATAGTTTATCACTACCAATTCCCCCTGCGTGAATGGTGAATTCTGTTTCCGTGCTTTCGTTCAGTGTACCTTGCCACAGTTGGTGAGGAAAGAGTCACTGAGAGGTATACCAAGCCTTTGCCTCGCCAGGTTGAATGGGCACAAAGTTTATGATTGAAATCTGTTGACCCATTTCAGGAAAGGTATCATGGCAGGAATGAAAAATACCATAATCGGTCAGCATGCACGGACATGAGCTCGTACCGCATATAATCAATGAGCAGGCTGATATTTCTAAAAGTATGGTCTTCCGTTTGCCTGTGAGCTCCTACGATAGCGATGTTCTCTTTGCCTTGTGCATGAGGGAGGTTTGACGGCAACTTTAGTCCTGAAAGTCGTTTGGTTTCCTGCAGTCAGGAACCTGATGAAGAGGTATAGCAGCTATATTTCCGGCGGGTTTTTCTTCACTCAGGGAAGTCTCGCGTCACCGATAATAACATCAGGTACATTGCCGCGATCTATATAATGCCACCGCCATCACAACAAATGATATAAGGAGCGTTTGCCAGTATTTTTTGCAAGTATAGGATGTAGGTTGATAATCACCATTGGCTAAAATTACTGCTTCTCGGTTCACCACAGAGAACACAGTAGAGTTCCACTGAATTTTATTATTATTTTCTTTCATCATTGTTTCTTTTATCACCTTATCACTCTACCACTCTTTCCATCATCCTCTTCCATTTGAAGTAGCCAAAGATATGATTATTTACAAAAGAGCATACAGTCCTGCCGTAAATTGATATTGTAAACATAGAGTCCTGCACTGACAATGTCTACACAATCCATGCCCACCACTGTTCCAGACATATTTACGTGCCAGCATCCACATGCCTACAATACTGAGGGCAGTGGTGAAAGAATCAAGCCAGGTACATTACTATTGGTGAAACGAAATGAGTATCAGGCAATGCCGACGAAAAGTAACAGCAGGCCACAATGCCGAGGGCAGGTAATATTTCATTGGCACGGAAGCGTAGGAAAGTTCCTGCTGTCCTTCTTTGATATGCAGATGCAGTTTTCGTCTTACAAAACTGCCGTATTTCCACATCATCCAACCGTGGAGACGGCTGCCCCAGATAATAGATATTTATTCCGAAGTCAGCATACAGTCCGCATCGTAATAGACAGAAAATGTAGATAGCAGGCATGATGATGCCGCTATCCAAAGATAGATACTGCCCGGTATTCTAAATCCAGAGAGACAAGCCCGACGATTGTTCCGTTGATAATTCGAGGAGTTTGTTCCGTATGCAAAAAACTCAATGTGATATGTGCCAGCGCATTGATACCTGCATTAGGATAGTACGCTGCGTAATTGGAAGTATAGAGCAGTTTACTGTCTTTTTGTCCTTTATCTGATTCTTTCCATGCCCTTAGTATACGGCACTTCCCGATGCATAACCATTGCTTTCGTATGTTTCGTCAAACAGGTTATAAATCGTCACGCCTACATTAACAGATTTCAATCCTTTCACTTTGAAAGTATATCCGAGATTCAGGTTGCTCACACAATAAGCATCCAGTGTACAGTCCTCTTGATGAGCATTGTTTAAATATTGCTTTCTTGCTGACATATTGCGTTTGCAAAGATGCATTAAAACCTTTATAATCCAAAGAAATGAGACTATTTGCCATAAAGTCCGGTTGAAAAGGAGATGGGAGTAATATATCGGGTCCATTTTCACTATACATATCTTTCCAGCAGTCTTCATTCACATCACTTAGATATTCTGTATAATTCGATGCGGTTACGGCTCCATGTTGCGTTTATATCCCAACGCAGCCAGTTTGTGATGCGTGCACCTGCCATCAGCTCAATACCCATACGATAAACTGTTCTTCACGTTTCTCTGCTACGGCTTCGCCAATTTCATTCAATAGCCCGTTCAGTACCAATTGATTCTTTGTAATCCATGTAGTACAGTGATTGACGCCTGCATTGAAACCAACCTTACGGAACGTATATCCCACTGTAATCGAACATCCGCTCTGATTTGGGCTGTGCGGCAAAAAGTTATCAGTATAGTTATTGCGTGTCGGTTCCCTTATTTCCAGTTACACCGAAAGAGTGTTAAGCAAAAGATTATTATTGCTGTTATCTTCCATCATGCCGCGTTTTTAGGGTTAGAAGAAGCTTTCGAAATCGTCAATATTCAGCGGTTGCAGATGTGCCGGATCAGCAGTCCAGTCCCCATTTGTCATTATTGCTTAATCTTATAAGCGCAGATAACGATATTGCATATCGGCATAGAAGTTAACTCCATCCAGTATTTCATAATTTATCTTAGCGTAGATGTTGCCATCCGTTTTCCGTCCGATACGATAATATTCATGGCTGGATTCAGTTCACCCAGATAATTCTTTTTACCCATACCACCTTACCGTTATAGGTGTTTTGTAATAATTCAGGCCACCGCCGATGGATGCATCAATTTGTCCCCTTTATAATCGAAAGAGAAATACTCCACCACCGAAACGGCTGTCTACCAGTTTACGGCGTACAAGGTCTGATTTCTCTATGGTAGTACCGTTTGTTTCAAAAGTACCAAATAACCATATTCTGTAGCGTACGCTTATTCTTATATTCCTCATACAAAACCGTAGCCGTCTGTATAGTGTAGCGCTATGTTCAATTTCCACGAAGGAGACAATATCTGATTTAATAATAATTGATAAATGCGTCTGGCGATAATAATCTATCTGGTTATCATAAAATCCGATTACATTTCCATTATCATCTTCTATGGCGCCATTGGGATTATATTTGCGGTCGTTTTCCAGTGTTTCCTTATCCAGGCCATCCCAAGCATGATAGGTCTCTTCTTTTTTCCTCCGAAGGTGATGAATTTAACTTGGTCTTGTTCCATAATATCCGCCTTGGCCTGAAAGTAAGACTTCAAGTCAGCACTGGCGCGGTCACGGTAGCCGTCACTGTGGATATTAGATAAACGTGCATCAGATCCCAGCGTCCATTAATGAGCCCCGTACCTACTTTACGGTTTCTTTATGTGTATTGAATGAGCCGTAAGAGCGGAAAACTCCGCATACGGTGGCGAAAAAAATTCCCTTGTGTTTTCGCTATTGATACTGGCACCGAACGCTCCGGCACCATTAGTGGAAGTTCCTGCGCCCGTTGAATCTGCAAGTCCTGAAGCGAAGAGGCGAGATCGGGAGTATTAACCCAAAAGATAGAATGACTTTTCGCATCGTTCATGGGTATACCATTAGTGGTTACGTTGATGCGTGTAAACGGCATCTGTTCCGCGTACCGGATACTCGTGTAACCGATACCTGCACCTGCCATCGCTCGTTGTCAGTACTGACGGGTAAATGACAACAGATAGGGAATATCTTGCCCGAAATTCTGCTTCTTAAGTTGTTCTTTACTGACATTGGTAAACGCCACAGGTGTGGTTCCCGTGGCACGGTAGAGATAATTTCTACTTCCTGCAGGCTTATCACCCGCAAGCTGTGGCTTTCTGATGCGTCTGCGCACAGACACCCAGCGTTGCCATTAACAGGCAGGCCGCCATTGCATGTTTTTCTCATTACAATTTTAACTATTAAAGATGAATACAGAAAAAGGGAGCTTTTCTTCTTTTCCTCCGCCGGCACTACCCGGATCAGGTCAATGGGTATGATCTCAGCCCGTCATATTAGGGCACCCTTAGTTGAAATCGGGGACAAAATTAAGTGTTTTTTGCTGAAACACGCAAATCGAGTGAACGATAACCGGAAATATTTGTTAATTTTGTAGGCCGGTGGGTATTTTTTAATCCTGCTGGTAAAGTGTAATTATTAACTTCAAACGAACAAATATTATGTTATTATTATTGCAAGCGGCAGCTCCTGCTGCCGAAACTGTTGTAGAAGATGGTTTTAGTAAATTGCAGGTTTTCTCCAACAACTGATAGACTGGGAGTAAATGCAGGTGGTCATATCATCAGCGCTGTGCTGATTTTCATAGTAGGACGTTTCCTGATATCTTTCCTTAATAAAATGGTGGCCCGGTTGTTGGCTAAGACGGCATGTGGATGCCAGTATCCAGAGTTTTGTAAAGAGTTTGGTGAATATCTTGCTGACTATCTTATTGATTATTGCCGTTATCGGTAAATTAGGAGTAGAAACAACTTCATTTGCTGCCTTGCTGGCATCCGCTGGTGTGGCTATCGGTATGGCATTGTCCGGTAACTTGCAGAACTTTGCCGGCGGACTGATCGTATTGCTGCTCCGTCCTTATAAAGTAGGTGACTTGATTGAAAAGCCAAGGCATCACGGGCACGGTTCGTGAGATCCAGATTTTCCATACGATTCTGACTACCGGTGATAATAAGATTATTTATATCCCGAATGGTGCGTTGAGCAGTGGTACTGTGACTAACTACAGTCGTGAAGCTACCCGTCGTGTAGAATGGATAATCGGTGTGGAGTATGGCGAAAATTTTGATAAGGTGGAAGAAACTACCCGTCGTATCATTGCCGAAGACAAGCGGATTCTTAGTGATCCGGCTCCTTTTTGTCGCTCTTCATGCACTGGATGCCAGTAGCGTGAATGTGATTATCCGTGCCTGGGTGAAGAGTGAGGACTATTGGGGGTTTATTTCGATATGAACAAGACCATCTACTCTGTATTCAATAAGGAGGGTATAGGTTTCCCTTTCCCACAACTGACGGTACATCAGGCAAAGATTGATAGTGGTCTGGAATTGATAACCATAAATGAATAAAGGGCATAACAAACTGTTGTTATGCCTTTATTCATTATAGTAACTTCTCGTGATGGTTTTTATTGTAAATCATCATTTCATATACTCGAGTTCTTCCTCTATGGCTTCACATTCATCTTTCTCTATATGCAGTAAGCGATTGATTTCCCTTCGCTTTTCGAGATCAGTGAAATAACTTTCTACTACGGTATACAGGTCAAATCGCTTTGGTGGAACCTGCTGCCATGTCTAATGACTCTACCATTTTTCTCTACTTCCTGTGAATGCGTTCCTTGTTGATGAAATGCAACTCCACATTACTATGAATCAGATACTTTTCCATGATCGTTGGTATTTAAAAGTTCTATTAATATAACGTCTGTTATGAACGGTTAGTTCATACAAAAATAATAATTCCTCTCTGAGTTAATAGAGAATTAATAGCTTTATTAATACTCCTCGTGTATTATTGCCGAATAATAGCGTAAAGTAAATTTAAAAAGTAATAATACCATGAAAAAAGTAATTAGTATGAATCTGATAAATGTAATTCAAATGAAAACACAAAGCTTTTGGTTGACAGCACTATTGGTGCTGTTAGGTGTTTTTCTACAGTGAATACCAACGCTGCAGAAAAGTTAATGGCTGGTACCGGCAAAGTGAATATAACCCCGCCTAATCCCCGCTATCCGGTTCACGATTCACTCTATGCACGAACTCTTATTCTTGAAGCAGGGAGCTTCGCGTATTGCTTTTTTGTCTCTCTGGATTTGGTTATGTACAGTAATGTTCCGTTAGCCGAGAAACTAAAAAAGCAATTTGGTTTGCAGGAAGTCTATTTCTGTCCCCAGCATACACATTCGGTGAGGCAGGGCCCAAGGAATGGCTCGATGCTCAGATAACCAAAGCTTTGAAACAGGCTTCTTCTTCTATGTTCGAGGCTCGTATTTCAGCGGTTATCGTAGTTTTCCTCAATTAAGTTTCAACCGGTTGCTTCTTCGTGAAGACGGTCGCGCCCGCGAATCATGGGTAGGAGATGAGCACTACAGGGCGGTGAATCCGAGCGTATTCCTCATGGGCCTGTTGATAATTCTGTAGGTGTTATTAAACTGGAGGACACGAAAGGCAATCCGAAAGTAATTCTAATGAATTATGCCTGCCATCCGGATGTGGCCTGGAATAACTTTGAAATCTCTGCCGACTATGTGGGCTATGCCACTAAATATACGGAAGAAGCTTTTAACAATCAGGTATATTGCCTCTTTGTACAAGGCGGTGCAGGAAACCAGGCACCTTTTATTTAAGGATGGCGGACGTACCGGGCCGGGATGACCCTCGCCCGTCCAATTATGATTTGATAGACCGTATGGGTAAATTGCTTTCTATTGAAGCCGTTAAACTGGCCAAAGAAATATATCCGAACCCGTATGATGTACCCAATATCAAGGTGAAGACTGACTCTCTGCATTTTATCGGCAGACATGACAAGAACCTGAAGTATAATGTGCATTTCTCCGTAATATCCATTAATAACCGTATTGCCATTGCCACTGTTCCCGGTGAACCTTTCATCAAGTTCCAGATTGATTGGAAACGGAAATGCAACCCAATCATGTTATTCCTTTCTTCTTCGGATATACCTGGAACAACGGAAGATGGCCGATGTATCTGCCTGATATTCGATCGGCAGCTTATGGTGGCTTCGGAGCAGATGAAGGATCGTGGCTTATTGAAGTCGGAGCAGGTGAAAAGATTTTCAACAAGCTGATAGAGAATTATTATCGGATGATGGGAGTATTCCGTTGAGGATGCTCTGAGTAAATAGAAAGAAGAAGATGTATCGGGAAATTTCCAAATACATCTTCTTTGCTTTTATTGGGATAACAGTGCAAACAATGATTGTTCTCTTTTTATATACTAAAAAGTAAATTTTATAACTGATATTCGGTATCAATCCCGATCCGTCTTTTTCTCTATCTTATGAGTTTTTCGTTGTACTGGTAAAAGTGCATTCCTGTGCGCATACCTACATTTAGCATTTTAATAGAAAACTCATGAGATATTTTCTTTTTTTATTAATTCTATAACTGAAAGAGATGTCACCGTTGATGGAGGGATCAAACTTCTTGCTGTAAGCTCTGGTTTCATCAAATTTGATATCATGTTCTATCATACTTTTACCTTCATCTACAGGGGTATATCGGTCACCACCTTGGAAAAAGATACGCCCATTGAGACTTAGTACATTTTGTTTATTACGTCCTACCATCCATTCTTTTCCGGCAAGTATGTTCAGGAGATAGTTTTTGTCCAACCGTGTATTACGCCAGATGTTATCTCCGGCTTTGTATTTTGATTTAAAAAGAGAAGCCGTTATCATATAGTAAAAACCATTTTTCATGTATTGCTCTAATGTAATGTCTATACCGTAGTTCACTCCGGAGCCTCTATTCTTTAATAATATCCTGTCCAGATAGAAACTCTGATGGTTGATGATGGAAAAGGAAGAATTCTCTTCAACAGGTATTCGGAATAGATATTGATAATAGGGTTCCACTTTTTAAGTGCATGTACGAGTTGATGTTCCAGTCGTATGTAAGCCCGAAGTGATGAGCCTTTGAAAAATCCAGGTATCTGTTGGATTCGGTTTTTCCGTTGGCTTCCTGTTCCACAGTAGTAGTCAAGCTTTTCCCTGCGACTGTGCAGACCGTATGCCAGTGCCAAGGCGTGTTTTCGGATTAAAGCTCCATTTAAGGGCTGCTCTGGGTTCTACGGTCCAGTTCTTATTCAGGGTGAAGTACTGTGCGGTGATGCCCAGACTGGTAGTAAGATGGTTACTTAGGTTGATGACAGAACTGCTGTATGCCGAGAGCACACAACTTCCCCCATTCCCTTTTTGAAATCTGTTCCATAGGTACATCTAAACCGAAATTAGGACTGATTTTGTAATCCAAGTCATATTGGAGCCCTGTAACTGTGATACCTGTCCGGTTGATATGGTTGGAATTGAATTTCTTGTTCAGATAGGAATTAAAGACTATATCCCATTTGGAATTCGGATATCTCCTACATGGACCAGTTTGTCATCTTCTGTCATCTGATCAGCTCTCGTGCGATCTTTCGAGTAAGTAGCGGCTAATGAAGAACGGATATAAGTATCCGCATTGATAAGATACTTGTGAGTGATTCCTCCTGCTGCTTTATCAAAGTTGTATTTCCGGATTGCCGGTCACTTTGTGTTTCCCATTCATCACGGTCGATGGCTTCTGGTTTATAACGGTCAATCAGCCCGATTCCCCAGATAGAGAAAAGTTCCGGCCTTCCGGTAGGAAAATTCAGCTTAAATGATAAGTCCTGATATTTGAGGTTCATGTCATTTCCTGTGGCTAAGGAAGTAGTAGAGAAGCGGTAATTAAGGATATAGGAACTTCCATTCTTCCTGCTTATCGGGCCTTCCGATGCTAGGTCAATACCCAGAATACCTAACTGAAAATGTATGTTCATACTTCTGATTGTTGCCATTTCGTATTTGCATGTCGAAGATACCTGATAACGCATTGCTGTATTCGGAAGGGAACGCACCGTTGTAGAAATCGGAGTTACCGATCACCTGTGTACTCAGGGCCGAAAGAAAACCTCCACCCAGTCCGTAAGGTCAGCGAAGTGAGTAGGATTAGGAATTTCTACCCCTTCCAACCTCCATTGGGTAAACTGGGGTGAATTTCCTCTCTGATAGCTACAGCGTTGGTTCCTACATCTCCTGCCACACCTGCAAATGCGGAACTCAGACGTGCCGGATCATCAAACCCATTGGCAAATCTGCCGGCTTCTTCCATGCTGATCATGCGTCCGCCGGGTAATGGCCATTGCATTCAGGGGCTTATCTTTCTTTATCTCCGGCGTTGTGTATGACGACTTCCGCCAACGAGTGAACGTTTTCATCCAAAGGGATTTCCATATATACTTCCTTTGGAAGAGGTTACAGGTATTTCATTGAAAATATTGGTATTATATCCTACATAGGAGGTTTGTATATTGCATCGTCCCACAGGAACATTGTTATCCGAAATCTCCCAGACTGTCTGTTGTGCTGCCCAAAGAACCGACATTCATAATTCTTTTACAGTAGCAAACTCTATGGTGCATTGGTTTTGGGAATCCAGTACAATTCCTCTGACTGTTTGGGTAGGTTTTCTGTTTTTTTCCTTGGTGGATTTCTGTAGTTCGTTGCCGGACGGAGTGATAATGATATGGTAGCCTGTTATTTTGTACGAATATCGGGTGTCTTTTCAAGATTTGCGCTAACGCCTTGTCAATGCTTTGGGATTCTAAGGACAGGGATATTTTTCTTTTTACATCTACGGCCGATAATTCATAGGCTATGCTATATCCGGTTTGTAGTTCTATCTCGGTAAAAAGCTTCTTTCAGTGATATGTTTTATTCTGTATAGTGATTTGCTTTCTGTCATTCTGTGCTGTGGCATTCAATGAGAGAAAAGGCAAAAAAATAAAAAAGGAGTATCTTATCTGTTTCTTTATTAATGGTTATTCGATTCATTGTTGTATGTTTTTTAAGATAAGCTGCATTTCGGCAAAACTTTTTCATGCAAGCATGAAAGTTCTGCACTCAATTTGCACTATCTTTGTATAGTTAATACTTTGTTTTTTTACTTTACGGTTTGATGGAGCATTAGCATTTCAGAACCGGGTTGAGGGTCTCCAAGCTGCAATCCGGTTCCTTTTTTTCATAGGCAGTTTCTTTTTTGTTTTTTGATTAGTTCTACTTTGTCTCTCTGTATCTGATAACTGAAGCCGATCATCTCACTCAATACAGGCAGAACTTCTTCCAGATTTTCATTTTTCAGGAACGGACGGTATATCGTTTGGAGGCGGGAACGTTCATTGTATGATTGATAGTTACATTATAACGTCTCTCTAATGTTTGCAGGATTTCGGTGAAAGGCGCATCGGTAAATATCAGTTTCCGTGATCCAGCCATCTGCATCGGTTGGAGAAACTTCAGTAATGTTGACGGCAGATGTTTTTTATCGTACGTCAACTGTTCATTAGGTTTCAGTATCTGCGAGCCTTGAACGGGAGGGGTGACTTCAACTTTGCCACTTGTCAGGGTAGTGGTCACCAGTTCATCATCAGTGTATGCCTTTACATTGAATCGGGTTCCTAATACTTTGACTGAAAGTTGGGACGTTTCTACAATAAACGGTTTCGCTGCATCTTTTCCGAACAGAAAAATAGGCTTCACCGTCAAATATACAAAGGCGCTGCGCTTTCGAGAACTTTTCCGGGTATTTGATTGCTGTTCCTGCATTCAGCCATATTTCGGAGCTATCAGGCAATAGGGAAGTGTTTTTTATCACCGTATGCAACAGATATCTCAACCCATTTATCCTTCGTGGAAATATAGTACAGATAACTTCCTGCAATAATCAGTAGCGGAATCAGGGCTGCCGCGATGCTCATTCGTTTCTGATAGAAAGGTCGGGGCACTATTTTCTTATAACCGATCTTTTGGTTTACTCTGTCTAATGCAAGTTTAGTGTCCGGGTCTGTTTTGCCTCCAATTGATCCCAATATTCCAATGAAGCTTTTTCTTTTTTCTTCAGTGTCTCTATCTTTAATGATCCATTTCTGCACTTTCTCTTCCGTTTTGGGAGAGAAGCGGCGGATAAATATGTTCCGATGATTCTAACAATATTATTTTTCTCCATTCTGTTGCATTTACTATATATACAGTCAACGGACGAAAAACTCAGTAAGCAAATGAATCTTTTTTCTATTTTTTCTTTTTTTTTAGAAATAGGGGGTTACCTGAATAAGCGAGAAAAAGAACAGAACTATCTGCCTCGTACCTGGCTTGTATCTTCTTCGTACCCTCTTCGTATCAAGTTCGCTATTTTTGTTCCTCGTATAGGAGCGAAGGAAGTGCGAACCGGTATAAGGAGGAAGAACTTTTGACCAAAAGGTAATATTGTATGTTGTTTGTCTCTTTTTCTGTTATGAATTTATTCACCACAGATTCATTACCATATCATTATGCCAGTAATAAGAAGAAGTATGAAATAGTTTTCCGTATCTCTTTCAGAGCGAGGCTTAACTGACTTTCCACATTTCTCTTGGTAGTATTCAGTCGTACGGCTATCTCTTCATTGCTTAGGCCCTCGTTGCGACTTAGCATGTATATCTTTCTCCGTTGTTCCGGCATTTTTTCTACCGTGTCGTCTATTAGTAATCCGAGTTCTTTGGCTATCAGATCTTCTTCCGAAGTAGAACTACATTCCTGCTGCTGGACACTACTCAGATAAGTATCCTCTACATATTTGTGCTTCAGAAAGTTGATGGCAGAATTTCTGGCAATTGTATGCAGGTAAGAATCAAATGATCTGGAGATATCGACAGAGTGGCGGTTCATCAGAGGTTTACAAATAAATCCTCTGTCAGTTCTTCAGCATCCGGACTCGATTTGATGTAGTCTTGGATAAAGGCTTTTGTTTTACCGTAATAAGTGATAAAAAAACCTCCTCGAAGGCCTCATGACTATCTTGTCGTAAAGCCTCCAAGGTTTTATATCAATCTTATTGCTCATTTATGGTCCGGTTTTGTTTTTTGGCGGGAGCAAAAAAGTGATTATTTGTTTGATGAAGCTATTCTTTTGGATTAATTAACCTTGTCTATTTTATTTTCTATTCTTAGTTTTTTATTTCCGACACTTCTGCAATGTTTCCGTATCGCTTTTATTTCAGATACTTCTTCAGCGGGCAGTCCGTAACTTTTAATCCTTCGGCTATACTTTGGGCATTCATTCGCGCACCCTTCAAAGATGTATGTGTATGATCTGTATTATAGAAAACAGCTGATTTCTTGGGCCCCATCTTTTGGAGTTTATCTGCGGATATTTTATTCAGATCAATAAAGCAGGCTCCGGTTGCTTCTGCCGCTTCACGTGTCCATTTACCGTAACTCTTGCTATTGCGTTCTATTTGTCCGTCTTTCCACTTATTGCGGGGCGTGTGACTCAATACAATCAGGGATTGCTCCTTTTTCTTGTGCATCCCTGATGAACTTGCGGAGATACCAGCCAAAAGTATAGACTACCTGGTATTTTCGGTCTTTTCCATCAGAAAGACTTTGCTTTCATCTCCCGAACCGTGTAATTCACCACGGGCTTTTCCGATATTGATATCTCCTCCGTCATTATGTCCGAACTGGATGAGTACGAAATCTCCCAGTTTAAGTGCATCATACACTTTGTCCCAGCGTCCTTCGTCTAAAAAGTGCGGGCACTGCGTCCGGCCATGGCACAATTTTCTACAGATACCTTCTTTGAATTAAATATCTCAGTTATTACACTTCCCCATCCCCACATACCGTCTTTATCATCATCTTTATTCTTTACCGTACTGTCACCGATAGTGAATACCACCGGGCATCCTTCTTTCCGGCTGGAACCGGTAATTGTATCCTGCTCAACCGGTTTCAAATAGTTGGCCAGTTCTAACCTTTCATAGTTTCGGATACCTTCAGTTGCAGATTCTGCGTTCACTTTTTGCCCCGAAGGCACTGGTGTGGATGCGGTCTAAGTAGAACATATATTTCACTTTTTCCTTGCCGAATTTCTCAAATTTGGATGCGGTGATATCATTCAGGTCTATAAAAGGTACTTCTTGTTCTTCGGCTATTTGTTTGGCCCACAGGCCGAAAGTTTGGTTGACGCGTGTGATAATTGTACTGTCTTTATCTTCCCAAGCATTGCGGGGAGTCAGTGAGAACAGGATAGGGTGGGCACCTTTCGCCTTTACATCCTGCACGAAGCGACATATATTCTCCATAGGAGTATACAGTTTCCTTCACTCCGGTTTCCTGGATGGTTACATTCAGGCTATCTTTACCGATTCCGGTATGGAAGCGCGTGCGCGCCCGCTGTCATAAGGGCCATTGTCATTATGTCCCAGTTCGATGATCACCCAATCGCCAGCTTGGACCCCTTTTATAACATCCGGCCAGAAACGGTTTGTAGAACGTACGGCTACTTGTTCCTCCCAATGCATGGTTTTCTACGGTAATCGGTCTGAATCGAAATAATCACCGGCATAATATCCCCAGCCCCATTGACCGTTGTTCCCATTTCCCAAGGTTCGGTACGCATGGTAGAGTTACCCACAGAAACAGAATGGGATTATTTCCTTTCCGGCTTGAACCCGGCTACAGGTCTTGCTGTACGGGCACTTATTCAAACTGTCCAGTGTATTGTCAATCACCTGGTTGACATCCTTCATCGGTGCAGATACCTTATTCTGAGCCTGTGCCGAGAAAACAAATGCGAATGTCATTCTAAAATCAGATAGCTGTAAAATGTGTGTTTATTCATCTTTCTATAACCTTAATTCTTTGTTGGTGCAAAAATAGGTGAAATTTGAGTCTCTGCGAATGGAATATTATTCAGAATTGCTGTCTTTTTTGTGCAATTGGGTTGGGATTTCTTTAAAAATTCAAACATTAAAAGCTTTTTACGATGTTATATTAATAAACTTCAATCTACATGCTTACTACGTTCTTAAAATGCATTAGCCACTATAATCCAGTGTGACAAGTCTTCTCATCGTCACTTATGGGGCATTAATTGGGATAATTTCTTTTCTGGTCAATGAGTTCAAAAGATTCACGGGCAAGTACTCAACTACCAATATCCGGGCTACGGGCTACTTTCGGAACTTATTTGCTACTTGGACTTGAATTTCTTATCGCATCAGATATCTTAAAAACCGTACTGGAACCAACTTTGAATGAACTGGCAATTTTAGGTGGTATAGTCGTTCTGAGAACTATCTTATCCGTCTTTCTAAACAGAGAAATCAAAGATTTGGAGGCTGAAGGTGAAAAAAAGAGCAATGATTCTTGGGAAGTAAAAAGCATTATTAGATCTCTTCTTTAACATATTATTTGAATTATGTTAATCGTTAACATAATGAATCTAAATAGTTAACAACCTCCTTTATTCTATTAAACCATGTTATAAATACCCCTGTCTGGACCTGAAAATTTGGAGATATCCTCAAAGTCCGTATCTTTGCAATGTGTTTTTTCATAGTATTAGATTTAAAAAAGGTTAACAAAAAGATTGGCTGTCTGGGATAGATAGCCTTTTTTTATGTTGATATGTTTACTTTATCCTGTCTCTATACAATTTTCCATCGTAATCCTTATATTTAATGTTACTGTAGATGCAGACCAACATATTACTATATTCCAAAATCGTGGTATTGATTCTTGAGATAAATTTGTAGCTAAGATGCCACTACCTAGTATTCCCGGATTACAGATAATCGTATCTTTCCTTATTGAATTCATTATTAGCTCAACGCAAGTATATTCTTTTAATATCTTCTTCTTTGAGTCTGTTTATGATATATTGGTTGATGTGCATTTTGTCATCTTCAGTCATAAAACCATACCATAACAAGCACTTTATGAAACTGGGCTATTTCTTTTAAAGAAAGTTTTTCTTGCAGATCGGGACAGCGTTTCATTAATGACTGGTAACGTTGTTCAGGACTATCGCAATAGAAGCCTAATAAGCGTTGGTATATCTCGGCAAACATGGTTTAAGCTAAAGAAGATAAACTTCACATTCGGTAGTAGCCTGTATATTGACCGTAGAAGTTGCCTGTTTTATAAAAAAGAAGGATAGTCACAGACGAAATCGTTGACAAGCTATAACCAACAATCCATTCATTGGCGTCTGCATCTATATGTGATAAGCGGAACATGCCGGACATGATGAAACCTATCTGATTTGTTTTTCATTTTGCCGTACCAGATATTCATTCTTCTTGAATTTAGTAAGTACCTTCTTCCAGAAATAATTTTTTCGAGCCTGGAAATATTGGGGTGACTGTCTTTTATATTAAATTTGTCCATAGCTATTGTATTAGTACATATGACAAAGGTACAAAGATTGCAGAAAAAATCATCTATTAATCGAAAAGTGCTGAAATATGGAGGATTAATATGTTTTTAATTCAATATTAATTCTGTTTCAGCTTACTTTTTTAATGCTGCCCGTTTACTTTGCAAACAGAAAAACAAATATGTCTAATACCTAATTAATAGTATTCTTAAATGAAACGAAATGCAATTTTATTAAACTTGTTGACGGCTTTGTTCTTGCTACCGGGAAAGGCAGTGGGGCAGACCACATCGAGCGATGGTAAATTGGTGTATAATTTCCCGTTTGCACCAAGTGAGGGTCTTGTAAATAGGACAGAAAAGGTATAGGAAAAGAAGTTTGCCTGAATGGTTACTGGGACTTAACCTGTGGCTTTGCGGGTAGTTACGTGCAAGGTAAAAGGGGATAGCACCTGCCGTTACCTAAAGAAGGGGCTTGGGCAAAACCCGCATAAAAATACCTTCTCCTGGAATATTAATTCTTTTGCCAACCGAGATGTGGAAGGTCCCGATCATCGCAATTACCCGTCTTATCCGAAAGAATGGGAGCAAGTGAAAATGGCATGGATGAAGAAAACTATAACGATTCCTGCTGACTGGGATGGTCAACAGATAAAACTTTATTTTGAGGCTGTATCCGGATATACTGAAATCTATATTAATAAGGAGAAGGTGGGAGAGAATTTTGATATTTTCCTTCCGTTCAGTGTAGATATTACGGATAAAGTGAATGCAGGTGAGACAGCTGAAGTATGGGTGGGAGTTCGCAGCCAGTCTTTGTTTGAAAACAATTCTACGATTGGTCGCCGCATTGTGCCGGGAGGTTCTATGTGGGGATATCATATCAACGGTATCTGGCAGGATGTATATTTGCTGGCCTTACCCAAAGTTCATATAGAAGATGTATATGAAACCGTTGGTTTCAAAGAATATGCTTGAACTGGAAGTGACTGTGCAGAATAATACGGAAAAAAAGTTGACTTACAGATTCAAAGGTAAAATCAATGAGTGGGTGAATCTGGCAGGAACAGATATAAACTCGGCTCCTGTACCAGCATGGGAACTTGGTCAGGAAGCTTTGAAAGTAGCTCCTGTAAAGGTGGCTATTCCGCTAATGCTTCGAGCAAAGTTGTATTGCAGGTTCCGGTATCCGGTGAGTTGAATTACTGGACTCCTGAACAGCCGAATCTTTATGCCATGTATTGCTTTCATTGCAGGCTAAGGAAAAAGAAACCCTTGATATGAAATATGAGCGTTTCGGATGGCGTGAATGGACATTGCAAGGTACTACACAATATTTGAACGGTAAGCCTTATCAGTTAAGAGGTGATTCCTGGCACTTTATGGGTATTCCGCAAATGACGCGCAGATATGCGTGGGCTTGGTTCACTGCCATTAAAGGTATGAACGGAAATGCAGTCCGCCCGCATGCACAGGTTTATCCCCGCTTTTATATGGATATGGCAGATGAAATGGGTATCTGCGTATTGAATGAAACGGCCAACTGGGCCAGTGACGGCGGACCGAAACTGGACTCCGAGCTCTTTTGGGAGGCATCTAAAGAGCACCTGAAACGTTTTGTTCTCAGAGACCGTAACCATGCTTCTGTTTTTTGGCTGGAGCATCAGTAATGAGAATAAACCGGTGATTCTGCATGTTTACAACCGGCCTGAACTTATGCCTCAGCAGAAGAAAGCCTGGGAAGACTGGAGGGATATTGTTCGTGCAAATGACCCTACTCGCCCGTGGATTTCTGCCGATGGAGAAGATGATGGAGATGGCATCTTGCCGGTTACAGTAGGTCACTATGGTGACATGAATTCAATGAAACATTGGGTTGGAATAGGTAAACCTTGGGGAATCGGTGAACATAGTATGGCATACTATGGTACACCCGAGCAGGTTGCTAAGTATAATGGTGAAAGAGCTTACGAATCGCAGTTGGGACGTATGGAAGGATTAGCTAATGAATGTTATCATCTACTTGCTAACCAACGTAATATGGGGGGCTTCTTATAGTACGGTTTTCAATATGGCATGGTATGCCTTGAAGCCACTGCCGTTGGGTAAAAAGGATATGACTACGCAGCCGGATATAAAAAGTAAGGACAGTGTCTTCTTCACAGATTATAAAGAAGGTGTGCCGGGGTACAACCGGAACGTGTAGGTCCCTTTATTGTACAACATTCAATCCGGGATATGATCCGAATCTACCTTTGTATGATCCATGGCCTATGTATGATGCTATGCGTGCAGCCAATGCACCGGGACATCCTGCTTGGTCTGCTTATGCTGATATTGACAAGAAGCAATATGAAGCACCGACAGCTACTCCGGCAGAGAAATATAAAGAAGTGATTTTCATAGGCGGAGATGACAGTAAATTGAAAGGTATTCTGGATGCACAAGGCGTGAAATTTGCTGCAAAGATTACTGCACCTGCACGTATGATCTATATTGTAGATGGTACTTACACTTTGTCTGCTGCTGAAAAAGAAGAGTATGTTAGCTAATATTGCTAAAGGGTGCTGATGTATGGATTTGGGGATTAACACCTCAGACTGTGAATGTGTACAATGAGATTCTGCCTCTTCCGGTGGCTCTGGATAACCTTAAAACGTTCTTCTTTCCTGCCAGTTCAGAAATCATGGATACGTGGCTTGAACAATTCAGATTTCTATTTCTGTGAACTTCAAAGAGCTGATGCTTCAGAGTACTCGCTGACAGGTGCTTTAGTGGAAGAAGGAGAGGTATTGCTGAATGCTTGTAAAACTGATTGGAGAGCTTGGAATAAACGTCGGAGGAACTTAAAACAGCCAGTACGGTACAGGTAGTACGAATGTACAACAACTACTCCTGTATTTGTGAAATATCGGAAAGATGCTTCCTGCTTCTATATCAGTACTTTGAAAAGAGTTTACAAACTCAGAAAAAGGTTATAATACGTTAGGGGTAATTCTGAAGAATGCGGTATTGACTGTAATGAGATTGAGGTGAAATCAAACGAAGTTTTTCTTCTTGCGTGATAATCAGCTAATATTCCCGGTTGTTACAAAGGACAGGTTAGTGAAGAAGGCAGATGGATGGGCTTTGGATATTTATGTGTTCAGTCCGCGTCCTTTGGATGATTTGCTGATTGAACCGAATATGCCGAAACTTACGTTAGTGGTGAAAGCTAAAGAATGCCAGCTTGCCATTAATGATAAAAGCATACACTGCTGCTTCACAAAACAGACACGAGGCTACTTATAAAGAACTGCCTTTGTTGCAAGGTTGGAATAAGATAAGCATAAAGATAGGGGAAAGAGATAAAAATGAATTCAGTGGTAACTTTAGGTGTGATAACAGAAATGAATTCCTTTCTTCTCTAAAGTAATGTTTATCAATCCCGAAGCAAAATAAAAAAATAGGTTTATCTCGCCTCTAAGGTATCTGGGCTGTACTTGATTTGTACGGCTCAGATACGGCTTTCTGGACCGGGTCTGTTATTTGAGGTGAACTGAAAAAGTAAATGGATTAAGGGAAAAAACAAACAAAGTTTTTGAATAGGTGTTTTTCAATAGGTTCAGTTATACACTCTGGTATTATGCAAATAGTTAGCATAATACGGAGTGATTATAACTGAAAGTACTTTGTATAGAGAATAGAATCGTTTTTTGATGATTTTGTCGAATACTGGTTACTTTTTATTAATCTTATTACTAATTTTATCTTTTTTTTTACCTTTGTCATGTCTTCTTGAACTAGAAATATGAAAAACTGTTGCAGATATATATTGCTTGTACTCTTCCTGTTCACAGGGGCTGATTTATTTGCCTCTGTATATAACAGGGGACTCTATTTTTAAGTCTCATTCCGCTCCCAGTGTTGATAGGACTTCTCTTACTCTGAATGATGACAAACCTTTCGACGTTAGTAATGAGTTTACCATTTCTTTTCAGATGTGGGTACGAAACAATGAACCCGACTTTGGATCAATATTGCATTTATATACGAATACGAACCAATTAGTGCGTTTTTCATTTGTTGCGGGAGGCGTAGACATTATCCGGCATTGGTATTTAATGGAAGGAATGGTCACTGTTGATAGTCCCATTGAACGAGAGAAATGGATACCTGTTTCCCTGCGAATGGATATGAATAATAATTCCATCGCTGTGAATTACAATGGAAAGGATACGACTATAATGGTACCTTTAAGTGGTTCAACACATGTAAAGAGCATTGTTTGGACATGCTCCTGAATATCTGGCAGACGTAGCGCCTGTGAATATAAAGGATGTAAAAGTGTCGCAGGACGGTGAACAAACTTGTGAATGGAAACTTTGGAAACACAATAATAACATTTGTTTTGATGAAATGAAGGGCGATAGCACGTGCTGAGTCTCCTTATTGGCTGATTGATGATCATATGAGTGGAAACAAATTTATAAGGGGTAATATATCCAGGAAGATTGGATGTTGCCTTTAATGCATTGGATGCTTCATTTTATTTGGTAAAACCGGAAATGGTGGAAAGTACTGGATGAAAATGGAGATATAGTAGATGAAATAAAAGTACAGGAGGATATCCTGCCATGGAATTTACGGATCATTTGATGTATGACACATTGAGTAATAGATTGTTATCTTATTCATTATCCCAAAAGTGTGTGTCTTTTTTCTCTTTTGATACAAAAAAGGTGGAGTCTTGCGGAGCGTCATATAGAAGAACCGAATTATTATAATCATGCTCGTACTTTTAATTCTGCCGATTCATCATTCTATTTTTTTTGGAGGGTATGGTTTTTACAGATATCAGAATGATCTGTTTCGTATGGATCTTACTACGGGTGAATTGGAGAAGATTGACTATGAACCTTTACTGAATCCTCGTTATTCGTCGGCCATAACAGTGGTGGGGGATGAGCTTTATATTTTGGGCGGTAGAGGAAATAAATATGGTAAGCAAGAATTAGTTTCTCATTTCTATACGGAACTTTGTGCTATTGATTTGAAAAAGAAAAAAGTCGCGTGTGGTATGGAGGAGGCAACAGACAGATGCCTATATGCTAATGGCTTCATCTATGTATTTCGAACCCTCGGATAGTTCTTTTTATGCAGTTGCACTGAAAGATGGTGGAGTTCTATGGAAAGTTTCTATGAAAGATACGGTTTTGGACAGAAGTTTCTAAACCAATTCATAATGATGTAGTTCATCAGGATTGTGATTTTAGTTTTTATTCTTCGCCTTCTCATCAGAAACTTTTTTGGTAATGGATAAGATATTGACAGATCGTACGCACGATGTGTCTATCTATTCTATCAATACTCCGTTGATGAGTGAATCTGATATTATGCAGGTTGAAGAAGAAGTTGTAGCCGATTCTTTTTGCATGGTATTGGATTGTTGTGGGGATATTGGCATTGTTGGGGCTTGGATATGTTATATATTTCTGGTTATCGAATAAGGCGGTAAAATCTCTGTCAGAAAATGTTTCGATGTTATGGGAGATATGCGGAGGGTAAGAAACAGGAAAATAGAGGAACTGAATTAGAGGGGGTGAAAATATACTTGTGGCTAAGCCCATTGAAAATTATTTCGATCGTCGTTCGGCAATATCTTTGCTAGGAACATTTAATGTGAGAATAAGGAAGGGAAATGATATTATTACTTCTAATTTTTACTCCTCGTCTGAAAAGTCTCTTGGTCTTATTGATTCTTTATACGGAAAAAAGAACGAAAGGTATTTTGACGCGGAAGATGACAGAAATGCTCTGGTCGGATAAAGATGAGATTGCTGCCAGAAATAATCGGAATGTAACATTACGTAAACTGCGTGTATTATTGGAAGAAGTGGGAGATGTAGAAGTGATAAGTGATGGTGGATTCTTAAAAATACGTTGGAATGAAAATGTATTTTGCGATTATTGTACTGCGCTTCATTGTATGGACCTATTACAGAAAAACGGAGCTCAGAGAAAGATGAAGTACTTTTTGAATCAGATATTGGAATTGTTGCTGTGGTCCGTTACTTTCTAATACGATTGTTGATTGGTTGGATGGATTTAAGGATGCCTATTCAAGCCTTTCTATTGATTTACTTAGAAATCTGTTGGATATTGAATATCGGAAAAGTGATCGTGAAATGGTGCTTCGTATTACTGATATTATGTTCCTGCATGATCCTTTAAATGAGGAAGCTTTGGCGGCTAAGTTCTCAGTTTTGTTTTTTGGAAGGGAAAAAGGGCATTTGCTAAAAGTGTTTATGACCGTTTCTGCAAAGAGTACCGTGAATCGCTTGGGAAGATTATAAGATACCACTTTCCAAATTATGCGAATAACTCAATCTATTTATAATTAAGCGTTTAATTGAAAAAAATTAAGCGCTTTTTAATGCCTAATTAAGTCTGTTTTTTATGCTTTATTAATCTGTTCAGTGTACTTTTTGTGGCAAGAGTTATCTATCAAAAACTCTAGTAATTTATGAAAACACTTTATGCTACATTCCTGATTATTGCATGCACATTGGTATCATTGCCTTGCAATGCACAGGCTGAATGGAAAAACGACTTTTCCAAGCAGGGAGAAACACTAAAAACGGTAGGAAGAGGAAAATGTGCTGTTACCGATGGGGTGTTCCGTTCGGTAGATGCTTACTCTTGTTTTGGAAACCCTGAGTGTAAAAACTATACGATGTCTTTTAAGGCTCGTGCACCTAAAGATGCCGAACAGGTACAAATATGGGCAGGTTTCCGCGCTTATAACCGCTTCGACCGATATGTGCTGGGACTTAAAGGTGGATTGCAGGATGACATCTATCTGATGCGTCTGGGATATATGGGAACAGATGAGTTTCTGGGGGTACGTCCGCTTGGGTTTCATCCAGTACCGGGAGAATGGTATAATATAAAGGTGGAAGTATGTGGAAGCCGTATCCGTGTTTTCTTGAATAATGAAAAAAGAACCTCGTATAGATGTGACGGATAAAAATGGTAATCTGGCTCCCAGGTCAGGTAACTTTAGGCGGCGGCTGGATAGAAACGGAATTTGATGATCTTGTTGTTACTCCTATGAAAGAGATGCCTTGAAAGATGTAAAAGGTGGTAGAATATCGTAAAATAATAACTCCTCAGGAGAAAGAGAATAAGCGTCAACAGGAGCGTGCCAATTATAGGACTGTTAAGGTAAAATGAGCTAGTGGATAGCCGAACGGATGTATCTTTGGATGGCACTTGGCTTTTGCCCGAATATCAATTGAATGATAAGGATAAAGCGATTTCTGTAGCTACGGATGATAAGAACTGGCATGTGATGTCTGTTCCAAATTTTTGGAACCTATCCGTATCTGGTTACATGGAGAGACAATGCCTTCGCCCACAGGACCTCAACCCAAAGGTGTCTCGGATACTTATTATCAGCAGGAAACCGTGCGTTGTGAAGGATATACATTCGATTATAGAAAAACTAAAAGCAGCTTGGTACAGACAATGGGAGAATTGCCTGCAAATGTTGAGGGTAAAAATGACGTTGACTTTTGATGCTGTTTCAAAGGTTGCGGAAATTTATATTAATGGAGAGCTTGCGGTTCACATATCGGTATGTTTGGTGAAATACAGGTTGATGGAAGTAAACTGTTGAAGTCCGGTAAAAATCTGGTTGTGGTGAAAGTGGTCAGTAAAACAGATGGCAGTGCTTCTGAATCTGGTAGTGCTGCAATTGATTTCTTCTATTCTTCTGTTCGTGAGAGGAAAAGGAAGATGGGAAAGTATCAGCGAAGAGTAATCTTTTTGAAAGATATAGCCCATGGTTTTTATGGTGACGAGCCTGCTGGTATTTGGCAACCGGTGAAACTGACGATTACCAGCCGTTGAAAGTGGAAAATGTATTTATTAAACCGAGTTTGGACGGAGCTACGTTTTGATTTGACAGTGAAAAAATCATGGTACTAAAAAGAATCAATTTAATCTCTATACTGATATTGTAGATAAAGAAACTGGCTCGGTACTTTATAGTAAGCTTTTCTCTGCAAAAACTGGTGTTGAATGCTGACGAAGAAAAAGATGTTCACTTATAACATAAATGGGTTGAAACCCCGTCTTTGGACTCCTCAGCATCCTAATTTGTATGATTTCCGTTTCCGTTTGGTTGCTGCAAAAAGGTCACGAATTGGATTGCCTGACGGAGACTTCCGGTTTCCGCACTTTTGAAGTGAAAGAAGGTTTGTTTTTTCTGGACGGAAATCGTTATTGGTTGCGTGGTGGTAATCATATTCCGTTTGCTCTTGCCCCCCTGAATGACTTGAACCTGGCTAATACTTTCATGCAATTGATGAAGGCTGGCAACATAGATGTCACTCGTCCCCATACTACTCCGTGGAATAAACTCTGGATGGCAGCAGCTGATAAGAATGGTATTGGTGTTAGTTTTGAAGGCACCTGGCCTTGGTTGATGATACACTCTACTCCCTTGCCTGATGCAAAACTGATAGAGATGTGGAAAGAAGAATTTCTTAGTTTGCTGAAAAATATCGTAATCATCCTTCACTACTCTTCTGACTGTGAATAATCAGATGAAGTTCTACGACAATGACAATGATTTGGAACGTGCCAAAGAAAAGTACCGTGTGATTTCGGATGTAGTGAAAGAAATGCGTCGCATTGATCCTACACGACCTATTTGTTTTGATTCTAACTATCAGGCAAAAGGTAAGAAAGAAAAGTATGGTGCGGACTTTATGAATACTATAGATGATGGTGACATTGA
>VOFC01003817.1_pt1 | contig 24330 bp, 38 predicted proteins | sample 5384161 | NCBI WGS metagenome assembly VOFC01 (sample SAMN12384722, study PRJNA508395) | human gut metagenome | isolation source: healthy gut B | host: Homo sapiens | reverse complement strand
CGCCAGGGGAAGTAAGGATGTCCTATTCGTATTTTGGACGAGGACTGATCAACGCCATGATTGTGGTGACGTCGTGAGAATGATCGTTTTTCTTTGCTGTGCGTGGCGGATTCAATATTATCTATGATACGGATGAAATGATGGCGGTCCAGAAGGTGCGCATGGGGAATTTCTCACCAGGCGAGACTCCTACAAACCGGGGGTATACCTTTGATGAGCTGAGTATACGGAAAAGAAGGGAAGATGATGCTGTGGTATTTCAGTCAGAGAAAGTCACCCGGCGATATGACTCTGACAGCGCACTGGGTTCCCGCACAGATTACCGTGAATTCGACTATGATGGTGCTGGATGCCGACGGCTCTGATATGGAGATCCAAACAGAATTTGACCTTCGGAGAGAGGAACTACGGCGAACCCCACTCGTAAAGAGACGGTACCTTCGCCGTTTAAGGAATTACACCAGTGGTCAGATCATCACCACGCAGACACCGTTGTCCCAAATAAGCCAGAGGTATGTATTATTGGCCGCGGCCTGGAGTGCTGAGGTTTGCAGGCCATGCAGACAAAACAGAAACAGCGATCTGGGAGCTTGCTCACAAGTCGCTGTTTTTGTTGACTTTGCCTGTTAGTCCAACGGACACACTCGACAACCGTCAATGGGAAAATAAATAATGGGCGTCTTTGCGACACATTTGCTAATTAGTACATGGCTCATCAACAATGGGGTGCCGTAGACTGTGAGTACGAAGAAAATACGATTAGCGGCGCCTTTGCATAATAGACCTTTTATACATGAGTCTTTTATGCAAATTGACAAAAATAATGTGTTTCTAAAGTTTCTTGCAGACATTGATCTCAATATCTTCTGCCTTACCAGTTCTGACCGACGACCATACCGGAGTATACCTTTTCACCGGGTCCGATGAAGAGAGTACCACGCTCCTGCGCATTGTACAGACCGTAGGTGATTGCTTCACCGGCTTCGAAAGCGATCAGGGAACCCTGTGCACGATACATCATATCGCCCTTGTAAGGGCCGTAGTCGTCGTACGGTATTGAGGATACCGTTTCCCTTTGTATCCGTCATGAATTCACCACGATAACCGATCAGACCACGGGAAGGGAATAGAGAACTCCAGACGGGTGTAAGTGCCGCCGGCAGATCCCATGTTTCGAAGCTCACCTTTCCGCTGTCCCAGCTTCTCGATGACAGCACCGGCAAACTCGTTGGGGACATCGATATAAGCCAGCTCCATAGGCTCTAACTTTTTTACCGTTTTCATCAGTATGATACAGAACCTCTGCCTTACTTACGGCGAATTCGAAGCCTTCACGACGCATATTTTCGATCAGTACAGACAAATGCAGCTCACCACGACCGGAAACCTTGAAGGATTCGGCTGTCTCGGTTTCCTCGACACGCAGGCTGACGTCGGTATTCAGCTCACGGAACAGTCTGTCACGCAGGTGACGGCTGGTAACGAATTTACCTTCCTGACCGGCCAGAGGAGAATCGTTTACCATGAACTGCATGGCAATGGTAGGCTCTGATCTTCTGGAAAGGAATGGGTACCACATTTTCGGGAGAGCAGAGGGTGTCACCGATGTTGATAGCTGCGATACCGGAGACCGCTACGATGGAACCGATTCCTGCTTCTTTGATTTCTACCTTATTTAAACCGTCAAATTCGTATAACTTGCTGACTTTTACTTTCTTCTGTTTATCAGGGTCATGATGGTTGACGATGACCACATCCTGATTGACACGGATCACGCCGTTGTCTACTTTGCCGACGCCGATACGGCCTACATATTCGTTGTAATCAATCGTGCTGATGAGCACCTGTGTACCTGCTTCAGGATCGCCTTCAGGAGCAGGAATATAATTTAGATCGTCTCGAACAGCGGAACCATATCCTCTTTCCCATCTCGTCATCATCCAAAGTTGCATAACCGCCTTTTTAGCAGAAGCATAAACAAAGGCAGTCAACTGTTCGTCGGAAGCGTCCAGATCCATAAAAAGTTCCAGGATTTCATCGATCACTTCATCATGGTCTTGCTTCGGGACGGTCGATCTTATTGATGCAGACGATAACGGGGAGCTTTAATTCCAGTGCCTTACGAAGCACGAACTTGGTCTGGGGCATGGCACCCTCGAAGGCATCCACTACCAGGATAACACCGTTTACCATTTTCAGGACACGCTCTACCTCGCCGCCGAAGTCCGCGTGGCCCGGGGTGTCGATGATGTTGATCTTGGTACCCTTATACATAACGGCAGTGTTCTTGGAAAGAATGGTGATACCACGCTCTCTCTCGATATCGTTGGAGTCCATGACACGTTCTGCAACTTCCTGATTCTCACGGAATACACCGCTTAATAGAGTATAAATAGTAGTGCAATACATAAGATTGTTGTAGAAGAGTCAGAAGATGTAGAAGGGAGAACAAAAATGACAGATAAGGTTATTGAAAACAATCAGGTAACGGTGATGGGGGAAGTGGTAAGCGATTTTTCCTACAGCCATGAGATCTACGGGGAAGGATTCTACATGGTGGACTTAAGGTGTACGAGACTGAGTGACAGCTTTGACATCACACCGGTGATGGTCTCGGAGAGACTTTTAGATGTGACAGCGAGCTATATTGGAATGCTTTTGTGTGTTAATGGGCAGTTCCGGTCCTATAACCGTCATGAGGAGCGTAAGAACAGACTGGTATTGTCTGTGTTTGCCAGAGAAGTGAAATTTATTGAGGAAATGGAAGAAAGTTCGAAGACGAACCAGATCTATCTGGATGGATATATATGTAAGGAGCCGGTGTATCGTAAGACACCGTTGGAAGGAGATCGCAGGACCTGCTGCTTGCGGTAAACCGTCCTTACGGAAAATCCGATTATATTCCCTGTATCTGTTGGGGACGTAACGCCCGTTATGCGGAGCATTTCAAGGTAGGAGAGCGCTGTGCGATCTGGGGACGGATCCAGAGCCGTGAATATATGAAGAAACTGGATGAAGAGCATGTGGAGAAACGAGTCGCATTCGAAGTATCCGTCAGCAAACTGGAGCTTCTGGAGGAGGCCCGGGTGCAGGAATCCATAGTCTGACGACAAAAGATTGCAAAAAGTGACAATATATGGTATAAAAGAATGCATAGATAACTAAACTGCGGACAGCTACCTGCCGTCAATACGCAGATAGACCATGAGGTGTGGAATGGCAGAAGGATGCATCTATATTTATACCGGCGATGGCAGAGGCAAATCACCGGCAGCGATTGGAAGAGCGGTACAGGCAGCGGTAGATGGCAAGAGAGTCGTTATTATTCAGTTCCTGAAGGGAAAGGGACTGGAGGGATTCGGATTTCGCAGAATGGAGCCGGAGATCAAATTGTTCCGTTTCGAGAAATCGGACGGCAATTTCGTGCAGAATTGCCTGAGGAGAAGAAGCAGGAGGAGATCCAGAACATCCGTAACGGGATCGGCTTTGCTAAAAAAGGTGCTGACGACCGGAGAATGCGATCTGCTGATCTTAGATGAAGTGCTGGGACTGGTGGAAAAGGATATCATTACAGTGGATACTCTGAAGGCACTACTGGAATGCAGAGGAGATACGGATGTGATCCTGACAGGAATTACTTCTGAACGATGAGATCTGTGTTCTGGCGGATGAAGTGTCCAAGATTGAAACGGTAAAATTCAAGGTCTGGGATTGACAGTCACATGGGTTGATGCTATCATAAAACTATATTTAAAAAGATAGAGGTTGCGTTTTTCAAGAGTATTTTTCGGAGGTAACAGGTACCGATGAGGGAAGAAGAAAGGGAACACGCCGAAAGATAAGGTATCCTGTATATTGTTATCTTGGGCATACGTTTAAGAAGCGTATGACTGTCATCTCGTGAGCAGATGGGGCGCTATCAAATAAGCTTGGATAATCAGCGCCGGCGCCATTGTGCGCTGGCGTTTTGCAAATGGAGGAAGCATATGGCTATTTTTAAAGGAGCAGGCGTGGCAATCGTCACACCCATGAACGAGGACGGATCCGTCAATTATGAGAAATTCGGTGAACTGATCGAATTCCAGATCGCAAACGGCACAGATGCTATTATCGTATGCGGTACCACAGGTGAGTCCTCAACCCTGACCCATGAGGAGCATCTGGATACTATCAAATACTGTGTGGACAAAGTTGCAAAGAGAATCCCCGTAGTAGCAGGTACCGGTTCTAATTGTACCGATACTGCAGTATACCTGTCTCAGGAAGCGGAGAAATACGGTGTGGACGGCATTCTGCTGGTAAGTCCCTACTATAATAAAGCAACCCAGAAGGGATTGTATCGTCATTTCAAGACCGTTGCGGATTCTGTGAAGGTTCCCGCTATTCTGTATAACGTACCCAGCCGTACCGGCTGCAATATTCTGCCGGAGACCGTGGTGAAGCTGTGTAAGGACGTGGAGAACATCGTAGGTATCAAGGAAGCCAGCGGCAACATCAGCCAGATCGCTCACCTGGCAGCCATCGGACAGGGCGTTGTGGATATTTATTCCGGTAATGACGACCAGATCGTACCGATTCTGGCCCTGGGCGGAGTCGGAGTTATCTCCGTACTTTCCAATGTAGCACCGACACAGACCCACGAGATCTGCCAGAAGTTCTTTGACGGAGATGTGACAGGTAGCCGTCAGATGCAGTTAGATGCCATGGATCTGTGCAATGCACTGTTCTGCGAAGTGAACCCGATCCCTGTGAAGACCGCACTGAACATGATGGGAATGGGAGCCGGTGCGTTCCGTATGCCTCTGTGTGAAATGGAAGAGGCCAATGCCAAGAGGCTTGAAAAAGCCCTGAAGGATTATGGTGTCCTGTAGGCTGGAAATTAGAGAGCAAGAGTGGAAGAATCCCGCCTGTGAAATTTTTAGTCATAGGCGGGGATGTTTTAACGATTCATAGTGCGCTTTTTAAGTCGTTATATAAGAATATTAAGATAGGAGAGAACAAAATGGTAAAAATAATTATGCATGGATGTAACGGTAAAATGGGACAGGTGATCAGCGGACTGATCGCAGCGGACCCCGATATGGAACTGGTGGCGGGAATTGATGCCAGAGACGATGGACACAATCCCTACCCTGTATTCACAGATATTTACAAATGTGATGTGGCTGCAGATGCAATCATTGATTTCTCCGCAGCCGTGGCAGTAGACAAGCTGTTGGATTACTGCGTGGAGAAAAAGCTTCCCTGTGTGCTGTGCACCACTGGTCTGTCCGAGGCACAGCTGTCGAAAGTGGACGAAGCAGCAAAACACGTGGCCATCTTAAAATCCGCCAATATGTCCCTAGGTATCAACCTGATGTTAAAGCTTTTGAAAGAAGCTGCCGGAGTGCTGGCACCGCGGGATTTGATATTGAGATCGTAGAAAAACATCATAACCTGAAACTAGACGCTCCCAGCGGCACCGCACTGGCACTGGCAGACTCCATCAACGAGGAATTTAACGGTGAGTATGAATATGTCTATGACCGCAGCAACCGCAGAGAGCAGAGACCGAAGAAAGAAATTGGCATCAGCTCTGTCAGAGGCGGCACCATCGTCGGTGACCATGATGTGATCTTCGCCGGGGCAGACGAAGTGGTAACCTTCTCCCACACCGCCTACTCCAAAGCTGTCTTCGGTAAAGGGGCCGTACAGGCAGCCAAGTTCCTGGCAGGCAAGCCCGCCGGCATGTACAACATGTCTGATGTTATCGATGCAGCGATGTAATTTAAAGTCATGAACTGACGAAGTGTGGATGCCATGGCGATGATGAGTCGTAAAATAAGAAAAGCCGTTGAAGAACAGGGTGGAGCAAACACGATGTTGCGACAGCCGATCCGCACTACGGATGGTGCGTGTCCTCGTGTTAAGTAGAACAAATGAATCACTTTTCCTAGAAAATTCACACTTGCCGGAGACCTTACACCAGGCATGGTATCCGTACGTTCGTGAAACATAGAAAGGCGAACTTCATGAACGAAATGGAACAGAAGGTTCTAAAGACCCTCTCACACCAATACAAAACTATAAGCGGCAGCCTCCACAGAGATCATCAACCTCCAGTCCATCCTGAACCTCCCCAAAGGTACGGAACACTTCCTCACTGACATCCACGGCGAATACGAACAGTTCAACCACGTCTTAAAGAACGGATCCGGTTCCGTACGCCGCAAGATCGACGAAGAATTCGGCAACACTATCAGCAGTAAAGATAAAAAAAGCCTGGCAACCCTGATCTATTATCCAGAGAGCAAACTGGAGATCGTGGAGAGAGAAGAGGACAATCTGGAGGACTGGTACAAAATATCCCTTCATATCGTCTGGTACAGGTCATCAAACGTGTCTCTTCCAAATACACCCGCTCCAAAGTCAGAAAGGCATTGCCGAAGGATTTCGCCTATGTCATCGAAGAACTGATTACGGAGAAGGAAGAAATCCAGGACAAAGAGGCATACTATAATGAGATCATCCATACTATCATCCGCATCGGCAGAGCGCCGCAGTTTATTATTGCGCTTAAGCCACCTGATCCAGCGGCTGGTCATCGATCATCTGCATATCGTAGGTGATATTTACGACAGAGGCCCGGGGCCGTCATATTATTATGCATACTTTATGCGAATATCATTCTGTGGATGTACAGTGGGGGAACCATGACATGGTGTGGATGGGTGCAGCGGCCGGAAGCCTGGCCTGTATCGCCAATGTATACGGATGTCTGCCAGATACGGTAACCTCGCAACTCTGGAGGATGGCTACGGCATTAACCTGCTTCCACTGGCTACATTTGCACTGGAAACCTATGAGAATACCAGCGAAGCCTTTACGATCAAGTACAATACCGATTACAATACCAAGGATCTCGGGCTGGACATGAAGATGCATAAAGCAATTGCAGTCTTGCAGTTCAAGCTGGAAGGACAGATCATCAAGCGCAGACCGGAATTCCATGATGGAAGACAGACTGCTTCTGGATAAGATAGATTTTGAAAAAGACGGTCTGGTGGATGGAAAAACCTATCCCATGAAAGATGTGGATTTCCCTACGGTCGATCCTGTCAATCCATATGAGCTGACCGGAGGAAGAAACAAGAGGTCATGCTGCGCTTTGACAGGCGTTTACGCGTTGTGACAAGCTGCAGAAGGATGTAAAATTCCTCTTTTTCCAAGGGCGGCATGTACAAGATTTACAACGGCAATCTGTTGTATCACGGCTGTGTCCCCTTGAATCCGGACGGCAGTTTCATGCAGGTGGAGATCTGCGGAAAAGAGTATTGCGGAAAAGCACTGTACGACATTCTGGATATTACGCCAGAAGAGGTTATTATGCCAAGGATGCTAAATGAGCGCGCTCTGGGACAGGATATGATCTGGTACATCTGGGCAGGCCCCGGTTCCCCGGTGTTCGGCAAGAGCCAAAATGGCTACTTTCGAACGTTATTTCCTGGAGGATAAGGAGACACACATAGAAGAGAAAAACAGTTATTATAAGCTGTTGGAGAATGAGGAAGTCATAGGCAGAATCTTAGAGGAATTCGGTCTGGACAAGGCCGATGCCCATATCGTCAATGGTCACGTGCCCGTGGAACAGATCCATGGGGAATCACCCATCAAATGCGGCGGTAAGCTGCTGATCATCGACGGTGGCTTTTCCAAAGCATATCAGAAAAAGACGGAATTGCGGGATATACGCTGGTATGCAATTCCCGGGGAATGCGTCTGGTAGCCCATGAACCTTTTGAATCTACGGAAGCGGCGATCATCAAGGAATCGGATATTTTCTCGGATTCCGTGGTGGTGGAGAATTTCCCCCGCAGAAAACTGGTGGCCGATACCGATACCGGCAAGGAGATCCAGGAGAATATCTTCTATCTGGAAGAACTCCTGGAGGCTTACCGGGAAGGTACGATCATGGAAGAGGTATAACTTATCTCTGGCCGGCTCCGGTGGTGGCAGTTAATCATTGCCTGCAGTATCGTTCGTGGTCGTTGGTGATATCGGAGACACCGTTTGCGGCATCGTCCACGATATTGCCTACGGTATCACCGGCTTCTCCGATGGCATTGCCTGCATTGTCCAGCATGGAATCATTTTCTCCTACGGTGTTACCGTTGCCGTTCATATCACCCATGCTGTCGGTAGCGGCAGTTGCCGGTCTCTGTGGTCTGCGCCTCTGTGCTCCCCTGAGCAGCAGGAGAGGTGGACGGAGAAGGAGAGGCAGCCATGCTGCCGGAGTTATTGTTGTTCTTTGTTGGTGCCGCACAGGCGGTCTGCCATACACAGGTAGACTGTGATGATGCCCAGAACCAGTAATTTTTTCCCGTATGTGGGATGTTACGTTATTTGTCTTATTTTTCATAATGTCCTCCATTTCAAGATGCCCGTCGATATTCAGTCCGGAACCAAAGATGGTCGGCTTGAGGGTAGTATGTGCGGATTTTAGAAAATAATTCAAAAAAATAAAAATCATTTGGAAGAAAACGAGGAAAAAGATGGAATTTCGCCCCTGTATTGATATTCATAACGGAAAAGTAAAACAGATTGTCGGTGGAAGTCTTAAAAGATCTTGGTGATCGGGCGCAGGAGAACTTTGTCTCAGAACAGGACGCTGCCTTTTTATGCAAAACTGTATCAGAAAAACAGTTTAAAAGGCGGACATATTATTTTATTGAATGCCTCGACAGTCCCTTATTATGAGGCAACGAAGAACAGGCATTGTCGGCCCTGCGTGTATATCCGGGAGGATTGCAGGTCGGAGGCGGCATCACTCCGGAGAATGCCGGAGATTATCTGACAGCAGGGGCCTCCCATGTGATCGTGACGTCCTATGTATTCAGAGAGGGCAGGATCGACTATGGCAGACTGGACAAACTGGTCCAGTCCATCGGAAAGTAGAGCACCTTGTGCTGGATGTAAGCTGTAAGCGTGTGGGAGAGCAGTATCTCGTGGTGACTGACCGCTGGCAGAAGCTGACGGAAGAAGCAGTGGATGAGGCACTACTTAAAAAATTATCTGTCTATTGTGATGAATTCCTGATCCATGCCGTGGATGTGGAAGGCAAGGCCCGGGGAATTGAACAGGAACTGGTAAAGTTTATTGGAAATTATACCGGAAATCCAATCACCTATGCGGGTGGTGTTCACTCCATGGAAGATCTGTATTTGTTAAAAAAACTGGGGCAGAACCGGATGAATGTGACCATCGGGAGTGCACTGGATCTCTTCGGAGGCAGTATGAAGTGGGAAGACGTACTGAAGATATGCAGCGAGGAAGTTTAATGAATATAAAAATGCCGCAGGCAAATAATGTCTGCGGCATTTTGTACGCTGTTAGTTTTATAAAATTAAAGCTTGGTTACATTAACAGCCTGGGGACCCTTTTCTCCATCTACGATATCAAAAGAAACGGCCGCTCCCTCCTCCAGGGTCTTGTAACCGTCCATGTTCAGTCCGCTGTAGTGTACGAATACATCCTTGCCGGATTCATCAGAGATGAAGCCATAACCCTTCTGATTGTTAAACCACTTAACGGTACCTTTGTTCATAATACATACCTCCAAAAATTCTTTTGCTGTCATTTACTTTTGCAATGTATACAACATTGTCTCAGCAAGTGCATCATAGCACAGCAGGTAGTAAAAAAGTAAATAGACGATTCTGTAAAATTGCACAAAAATTTATAGGCAATTCCCTTTTAAATACGAATAAATGAAGAAAATATTGGGAATTTATTACAAAAATTGTTAAGAAATGATTGCTGTAAGGGATTTCATATGATAAAATGGAGTGATATCTAGCGGAGGTGACTCTATGAAAAGACGTAAACATAAGCGAAGATTGAACCATGTGCTGATTCTTACGTCAGACGCAGCAGATGCCAATGTAAAGCAGTTCCGTGTGCGGGCATGGCTCGTGGAAGTAATTGTACTTCTGTTGTGTGTATTCATCGGCGGAGTGATCGGCTATTTTATCTATGAAGGTCAATTATGGGAAAATGCCGGCAGACGGAGCCATGAACAGGTGGTAGCCCTGGAGGAGGAGAACAAGACACTGAGCGAGCAGAACAGTAAGTTGGAGTCGCAGGTGACGGAACAGGCGGAAGAGATACAGATCTTAAGCGACACCGTAAGCCAGAAGGTACAGAGTGAGAGCGAATTATCAGCAACTCTGGAAAAGCAGAGCCTTCCTACGGAATTCCCTCTGACCGGTTCGGCATCTATGGAGGAAGTAAGTGAGGGCGAGCCTATGTGCATATTCCATGCATCGGTGGGAACTACGGTTGTGGCGGCGGCCAGCGGTACGGTCATTGCCATAAATGATGACGAGATCTACGGACACAGCGTGTGGGTGGATCATGGCAACGGTTATGTCACAATCTATCGGAATAAAGGAGATGCCACAGTGAATGTGGGGGATTCCGTGGTACAGGGGAACTACCTTGTTTGTCATAGGAGAAGATAACGCGGATCTGGGATACCAGATGCAGAAAGACGGAAGCTATATTAATCCTATGGATATGCTGGCAATCAGTGGTTGATTGCAGAAAGGTTTGGAAGATACATGTTAGGAAAAAAGAGTACAGATACAAAAATGAGCACACTGATCGGTGCCGGAGCGGAGTTGACCGGAGATTTTACATTGGACGGTTCCGCAAGAATTGACGGTAAGATTGGTGGTAACGTGACGGTAACAGGCAACCTGATTCTGGGAGCCGGAAGCATGTCACAGGAGAAGTACAGGCGGCCTCCGTACTGATCGGCGGGGAAGTGACCGGAAATATTACGGCTCCGGAGAAAGCGGAACTGACAGCTTCGGCCAAGGTGCTGGGAGATATCGCCACAAAGGTCATTGTTATTGATGAACATGCCGTATTCCAGGGTAAAATCGATATGAACCAGACAGTACCGGATAAAAAGGGAAAAGCGAGAACAGCCAAAGCGGTCCGGGCGGGACGCAAGAGTGCCAAGGCTGCAATCGCAGAAGCTCTGAAGGAAGTGGAAGAGGAAGAAAAGAGAGAAAATCAGGAGACTACAGACAGCGGGAACAGACGCAAAATACGGCGGCAGAAGAAACAAGCAAAATATAAGAAGAATAAAGATAAAAAAAAACAGACGTTTTTGGGATTATTCATTAAGCCAACGTTCTTTTTTTTCTCCATACGTCCGAATACCAGTTCGTAACCGTCGTTGCCATAATTCAGAGAACGGTTCACGCGGCTGATGGTGGCGGTGGAAGCTCCGGTCTTCTCGGCAATCTCCAGATATGTCTTGCCGTCTTTCAGCATGGCAGCCACTTCGAAACGTTGTGACAGAGACAACAGTTCGTTGACAGTACACAGATCTTCGAAGAAACTGTAGCATTCCTCACGGGACTGCAGACACAACACCGCATCAAAAAGGGAATCTACAGCGTCCGTTTTGATTTTTTTATTCATTATCGACACACCTTTCCATAGTTGTAATCCATACAACGCAACTATTAGTATTTTAGCATACTAAAGTTGTAAAAAAGTAAAGGAGTGAAACAAAATAGTTATAAAATCTTCATAAATTCAGAAAATGAGAACGTAGAAAAAAGATGGAAGTGTTGACATGTAGTTTTGGATACTATATAATGATGTCAGGGTCAAAAGGAACCCACATGAGCTTGCTCAAGGTGGGTGAAAGCCCTTAGCCCACCCCCGATATGCGAGCATAAAAGTGGGATGATAATCCCACGATATGCAAATTTTCTGCGTTGCACGGACAATCAAAGCATCAACGAGAGAACCGTCTGCGAACAGACAGCAGAGGGTGAAGCACATGCCGCAGGCGTCACAGGGTTCTCGCAGAGATCAAATTATTTTTCGCGATTCCTTCGACGGAAAGGACGTCTGCGGAATGGAGATTAGGCATGGCAACAACAGAAGAATTACTTCAGATGATCTTACAGAGTCTGGAGAAAGTAGAATATATCAAGTCAGGAAGATATTCCGAATATTGATCTGTATATGGATCAGGTACTGACTTTATGGATCGTAAGCTGCGTTCCGCAGTGCGGCCCCAGACCGAAGACCGCATCCTGACCAAGACCATGATCAACAATTATGCGAAGAATCGATCTGCTGCCGCCGCCGGTGAAGAAGAAATATTCCAAGGAGCATGTGCTGCTTCTTATTTTTATCTATTATTATAAAGGCGATCATTCCCATGAATGAGATCCAGACGCTGCTTGCAGCCGATCACCGATCATTATTTTCAAAATGGACAGGCATTTGACCTGGAAAGCGTATATAAAGAAGTCGTATCTTTGGAAAAGGAACAGCTGGAGGACTTAAAAAAAGACGTAGTGGACAAATTTCGCAGAGCAGAGAATTCCTTTACGGAGACCTGACCGGAGAAGAGCGAGAATTCTTACAGAAATTTGCCCTGATCTGCCTGTTGAGCTTTGATGTCTATATGAAGAAGATGATTGTGGAACAGCTGGTAGCGGATCTGGCAGATACGATGAAAGCCAGGAACCGGAGAAGGAAGCTCATAAGAAAAAAAAAAAAAGAATTAAAGACCGTTTGGAAAAATAAGTAAAAGTCAGACAATAGAATGAAAAATTTTATGAAAGCATGGATCTTCATACGCATTCTCTGGCAGCAGGGCATGCGTATAGTACTTTATTAGAAAATATTGACGCTGCATTGGCAGTCGGGCTTAGATACCTGGGAATGAGTGAACATGGTCCGACTTCCCCGGGAGGCCCGCATGAGTTCTTTTTTAGCAATTATAAAGTGATTCCCAGAGAGTATGACAGAGAAGAGAACACCGGCCGGTAATACCGAAGCCAGATGGAAGTCTGCGCCTGCTATGCGGCGTAGAAGCAAATATCTGCAGTACAAACGGTGAACTGGATCTGGAAGAGCGTTATCTGCAGAAGATGGATTATGCGCTTGCCAGCATTCATCCTTTTGCCTTTACCGCGGGAAGTCGCAAGGAGAATACACTGGCATCTGTGAGAGCATTTCAGAACCCTTATGTGAAAATACTTGGGCATCCCGATGACGGCAGATTCCCCTTAGATTACGAGGAACTGGTGCGGGAAGCAAAGCAGGCGCACGTTGCATGGAAGTGAACAATTCATCCCTGAATCCACGGTCGGCCAGACAAGGAGGCAGAGAAAATATTACAGAGTTAAAGACTTGCATGAAGTATGGTCAGCCTGTTATAATGGGAACGGACAGCCATATGTTTTGCCATCGGAGCATTTGATGATGCAGAGCAGCTGATGCGGGAACTGGAATTTCCGAAGGAACTGGTGTTGAACTATGACCGGAGAACATCCGTAAGCTGATCAACATAACATTATAGCTGATACCACCCGGTGTTACCGGAATAAGAATACAGCCGGAGAAGGCAGGCCCCGTAAGAGGGCAGATAGGAGAACAAATGAAAGACGCAAATTGTGGATATTGTATGAGAGGAGAACTGTTAGACAAGTTCGGTATTTTTATCTGTGATCTGAAGGTAAGCAGCCTGATCCTGTTCAAGGAGCAGAGCCATCCGGGCAGATGTATCGTGGCATATAAGGACCATGTCAGCGAGATCGTGGACATCAGCGAGGAAGAGAGAAGATTATTCTTCGAGGATGTGGCTCATGCAGCCAAAGCTATTCATGCAGCATTCCATCCCGATAAATTAAACTACGGCGCTTACGGTGACACCGGCTGCCATCTGCATATGCACCTGTGCCCGAAGTACAAGGACGGCTTCGAGTGGGGCGGACTTTCGAGATGAATCCCGGCAAGACCTTTCTGACTGATGCGGAGTATCAGGAGATGATCGATAAGATCAAGGCAAATCTGTAATTATATGGAACGTTTTCCCTGAGGTTACATAGAATAAATATGTAATCTCAGGGAGGATGAACGATTATGAAAAGAAAGAAAGTAATGGCAGCAGTATTGGCTGTACTGCTTGCGGCAGGTGCACTTACGGGCTGCGGCAGCGCACAGCAGACGAACGGACCAAAGAAGACAAGAGTGGTGCTCAATGAAGTGGCCCACTCTCTTTTTTATGCACCGATGTATGTGGCAATCGAGGAAGGATACTTTGCCGATGCCGGGATCGACCTGGAGCTCGTAACGGGATTCGGCGCGGATAAGACCATGACAGCGGTACTGACCGGGAGGCAGACATCGGCTTCATGGGCAGCGAGAGCACCATATACACTTATGCCGGAGGAACGGAAGACTATGTGGTGAACTTTGCCCAACTGACTCAGCGGGCGGGAAATTTCCTGGTGGCGAGAGAACCCATCGATGATTTTCGTGGGATATGCTGAAGGGGTCCAAGGTTCTGGGTGGCAGAGCCGGTGGTATGCCGGAGATGGTATTTGAATATATTCTGACGAAGAATAATATGGATCCGACAACGGATCTGTCCATCGACCAGAGCATTGACTTCGGTTCCACAGCAGCAGCTTTTTCCGGCGGACAGGGAGATTTTACCATTGAGTTCGAGCCACATGCCACGTTGTTAGAGCAGAAAGGTGACGGCTATGTGGTGGCATCTTTTAGGCGAGGAATCCGGTTATGTACCGTATACTTCTTTTTCTGCCAGAAAGAGTTATATAGAGAAAAAATGCGGAGACAATTCAGGCATTTACCGATGCCCTGCAAAAGGCATGGATTATGTGCAGGAGCACAGTGCGGAAGAAATCGCCAAATGTATTGCACCCCAGTTCGCAGAGACCGGGAGTGATACGCTGACAGCTATTGTTGCCAGATATCAGGAACAGGATACCTGGAAAGAGGATCTGATCTTCCATAAAGATGCCTTTGACCTGTTGCAGAATATTCTGGAGGATTCCGGATGTGCTGAAGAGAGAGGACCTTACGAAACACTGGTAACTACAGAATTTGCTGAAAAGCGGCGGCAAAATAAGGAAAACAAAGAGAGTGTTATAAAATAGTTTAAAAAAGGAGGAGGATCAGACGTCCTCCTCCTTGATTGTATATTTTTGAATGGCCCATAATTTCAAAGCTTTGGCATTGGTACTGATCTTCTCCAGGGAATCCAGAATATCCTGAAAGGCCGGGCGTTCATCTTCGGAGATGATGCCGTCCTCGGAGATAGCGATCAGGGAAGCACGCAGCGTGTCGATATCTTTTAAGGAACCCAGTACCTTCAATGCCAGCCGGTCAAAGTCTACAATGTCAACTTCCGATACACTGCTGCGGCCCAGAGGACATTCTCTGGCACAGTAGGAATTGTTAAGCTCCGGTGTATTGTAGGCCTCTTGGCCATGGCCTTGACTTCCTCGGGATAGGGAACAATGGTGTCCAGTTCGATCCTGGCCAGTCTGGTACGGTCGATGTCCACCAGTTCGGCGGCTTTTTCCCGGCTGCTGAAGTCCGCATTCGTCTCAGCGGCTTCGCAACGTGCGAGATAGTACATATTATCAGCGGCTTTTGTAGCTTTTTTACCCATTTTTCTTTCAACCCTTTTATATTATAGTTTAATCAAACATCTCTAGTATCACAGTTTAGTAGAAAAACGGCACATTGTAAAGGAAAAATGACGATATTTTACGAAAAGCAGTTGAGGGAATGTGTAAAATTTGCTAAAATATAAGAGATGTGAAAAAGAACAGATTTTTCATATAAAAACGGAGGTGCGGTAATGGGTTTAATCAGAGCAGCGAAAGATGCAGTCAGCAGCATGATGGCTGACCAGTGGAGAGAGTATTTCTATTGTGATTCCCTTTCCAATGATGTGCTGGTAGTAAAAGGACAGCAGCGTGTAACCAATGGACGTAACAGTAACACCAAGGGTGTGGAGAACATTATCTCCAACGGCTCTATCGTGGCAGTCAACGAAGGACAGTGTATGATCATCGTGGATCAGGGCGGAATTGTAGAGTTCTGTGCCGATGCAGGTGAATTCGTATATGATTCTTCCACCGAGCCCAGTTTGTTCTACGGAAATCTTGGTGAGAGCGTTAAGAATACATTTTCCAATATCGGGAAGCGTTTTACCTTCGGCGGTAATGCGGCAAAGGACCAGAGAATCTACTTTTTTAATATTAAGGAGATCATGAACAATCTCTTTGGTACTGCAAGCCCCATTCCTTTCCGTGTGATCGATCAGAATATCGGACTGGACCTGGATACTTCTTTACGTTGTAACGGTGAATATTCATTCCATCTGGTAGATCCTCTGTTATTCTACAAGAATGTATGTGGTAACGTAACAGAGTCCTACACCAGAAGTGAACTGGTAGCGAAGATGAAGGCAGAACTGTTGACTGCATTGCAGCCCGCACTGGCCAAGATCTCCGCAAAAGGCGTCCGTCCCAGTGAAGTTCCCGCACATACTGCGGAACTGACGGAGGCTTTAAAAGATGAGCTTTCCGATCTGTGGACCAAGCTTCGCGGTATCGAGATCGTTACTATCAATATCAACTCTGCAAAGATTCCCGATGAGGATGCAAAGACTATTGCAGATCTGCAGAGAACCGCAGTACTGCGCAATACCGGAATGGCAGCAGCTACCATGACCGCTGCACAGGCAGAGGCTATGAAGATGGCAGCATCTAATACCTCTACAGGACCTATGATGGCATTTGCAGGCATGAACATGGCGAATATGGTAGGTGGTATTAATGCCGGCCAACTGTACCAGATGGATGCACAGCAGAATGGTGGTATGCAGCAGGGCACAGGCAGCACCTGTGCAGGGGCAGGCTCCTAAGATGCAGGCACCGGTACTTGGCTGGACCTGTAGCTGCGGTGCTGCGGATAACCGTGGTAAATTCTGTTCCGAGTGTGGAGCACCTAAGCCCTCCGATGCAGGCTGGACCTGCAGCTGTGGTGCAGTAAACCAGGGCAAGTTCTGTTCCGAATGCGGAGCAAAGAAGCCGGACGGCGCACCGATCTATAAATGCGACAAGTGTGGCTGGGAGCCGGAAGATCCTGCACATCCTCCCAAGTTCTGCCCGGAGTGCGGTGATCCTTTTGACGAGAACGACAGAGTATAATACATACTCAGCAGAATATTTCTACAAAACAGCAGTACAGCGGATGCCTTTAGGCGTCTGCTGTACTTTGCTGTAACAGTGCGGCTTTGCGAATGGCGCGCTGAACTGTTAACAGTTCAGATATGTGGTGCAACTTTGGCACCTGCGTTCTGAAACTTATGCTATACAAACATTACAACAGAATGAAAAAAGAGAAAACATAAATGAGCGGAAATCTGATTGCAATTATCGTCATATTGGTATTACTTCTGGTGCTTGCAGGAATCATTTATTATGCCTATTGCAACATCAGGAAAAAAACTGCGGGATACCTCCCGGATGTTATTCGGAACGGACTCCATGATTGAGGGAATGAAACAGAGAGAAAAGGAAGTGGAAATGACACCGAAGTCGGTCTCTTCCGCAACCAACCTGTACATGCCGTCCATTATGCGGGATTTCCCGGAATTTCATTATGATGAGATGAAGAGCAGAGCGGAGAATGTGCTGACCTCCTATCTGCAGAGTATTACGAAACAGAATCCGGCCCTGTTGTCGGAGGGAACCAGAGAATTGAAAGAACAGCTCAGACTGCGGCTGGAAATGCTACAGAACCAGTCCCAGAAGGAGAGCTTTGAAAATATCCATATTCACAGAACGGAGATCCACCAGTACCGGAAGCAGAGGGGAAGACAGAGTATTGTCCTGCAGACGGCAGTGGAGTATTTTCATGCATTAAAAGAGAACGGAAAAGTAATAAGAGGCAGTGAAGAGCATAAAGAACAGGCCAAGTATAACGTGGAACTGGTCTATATCCAGGATCAGGATATGATCGAGAATCAGGAGGATGCCGGTCTGGGACTGAACTGTCCGAACTGTGGAGCACCGCTTCCGGGACTGGGAGCCAAGAAATGTATTTTACTGTGACACGCCGATCGTGGAATACAATCTCCGTGTCTGGAATTTCAGCCGGGTGGAAGAGGTATAGAGAAAGCAAAAGAGGGTCTGCATGGAAGAAAAATGTATGGGATTGAAAAACGGGGTTGCATTGCAGGAAAAACAGACAGGGGATGTGGACAGACAGCTGGATGAGACCACCAGAGAACTGCATCGGGAGCGGGAAAAGCTGATGGCTGTGATCCGTATGTCCGGAGATCTGATTTTCGAATATGATATTGTAAATGACAAGATGTATTATGCCGGTCCGGGAGAGGGAATTCTGTATTCCCGGCAGATCACGGAGGGGTATACAGATCAGCTGCTCAAAGAAGCCGGGAACCGGACAGAAACGGTAGAACAACAGCTGGCAGAAGCACTGCGCAGTGGCAAGCCGGATATTTATATCGAACTCTGCAAGACCGATGCGCAGGGGAAGCCCCGGTGGGTGAAGGTCATCGGACAGACTTTTTATGATGAAAAGGGAGAACCGGAGCGGGTTCTGGGAAAGGTCTGTGACATTGATGACCAGAAGAAAAAAAGAGGGGAACTGCGGGAAAAATCTCAGAAAGATTCCCTGACCGGATTGCTGAACAATTCTACCATCAAACAACAGATCGGTGCCAGGCTACAGAGCCTGAAACGCGGGCAGACTGGGTATCTGGTCGTACAGGATGTGGACAGCTTTAAGAAGATCAACGACACCAACGGCCATCTGTTTGGGGATGCGGTATTGTGTTCCTTTGCGGATGAACTCAGTAATATTTTCCCGAGGCGTTAAAAAGGCCGGATCGGTGGGGATGAATTTGTCTTCTATGTGGAGGACATGGACAGAGAACAGCTGGAGGAGAAATTAAAACAGCTGAACCGCTGCATGTCTGACCGTTATGATGATGACAAGACAGGGCTGCACATTTCCTGTAGCCTGGGCGCGGCGGTGACAGACGGCACGGTGACGGATTACAATCTGTTGTTCCACTGGGCAGATGCAGCCCTGTATCAGGTAAAGAGCAAAGGAAAGGGGTGCTTATTACCTGCTGGATGTCAAGGAAGGTGTGGCATTGCCCGGCAAGAGTTATCTGGACAGTGAGGAGAACAAAGAGGACGAGATCGCTCACAAGGAGGCGCAGTTCGAGAGTGCGGAAGATCTGGTACTGTTCTGCATGGATCTGTTGGAAAATGTGCCGAATCTGACCAGTGCCCTGAAGGTGATCTGTGAGCGGACCTGTAGCTTTTTTGGAATTGATGATATGATATGTATGGAAGTAAATGAGGCAGGACCGTCGATCCGTTATCAATGGAATCGGGAAGAGAAGAAAGATTTTGTCAGAAGAATCCTGAATCCCGGCGTGTTCGAATGGGACAGGATCCGGAAACGGCAGACGAATCCGGTGCTGTGATCTACCGTCAGTCAGAGACTCCGGATGTCTACAAGGAAGAGGCGGAGTCCGTGATGATTGTAATGTCCACGGCCGCTAAGGGATTAAAGGCCAGCGTTATTTTCTCAAATCGCCACACAGACAGAAGCTGGCAGGAGGAGAAAAATGCACTGTGCAGAATTTCTCACCAGATTTTTAACCGACTGCGCACGCTGAAGAATGCGGAGAAAGATCAGCGTGAGCTGAACCGGAAACTGAATTATGATGCTCTGACCGGACTGCCGATATATAACAAGTTTGTGGATAAGCTGGAGGCCTATATGGCTGCCCATGGGAAATCAGGATTGTTTTTTGTGTCATCTGATTTTTCAAATTTCCAGTATGTGAACGAAATGTACGGTTATGAAGTGGGAGATAGGATCCTGCATGATTTTGCGATAGCCTTGCAGGAAAAGTGCCAGAACGGCGTACTGTTCTGTCGTGTAACTTCGGATCATTTCGTGGGAGTGCTGAAGGAAGATACGGTGGAGAAGGCCAGAGACAAATATCTGGAATTCACCAATACTTTTGTGCAGAAGACCAACAGCCGCTACGACCAGTGCAATCTGGTCATTGCCACGGGAATGTATGAAATCCTGAGAATGACTGGTCGGTGTCTTCCATGATGGATAATGCCAATGAGGCCAGAAAACAGTGCAAGACCCAGAAGGTAGACAGTGCGGTGGAAATCTATACAGAGAAGATCCGTAAGAATCTGGAGAATACCAGAGAGATCGTATCTGGTATGGTAGCTGCATATAATAATAAGGAATTTCGGGCGTATCTGCAGCCGAAAGTTTCTTTGCACACCGGAAAAGTAGTGGGTGCTGAAGCACTGGTCAGATGGATCCGGGCTGACGGTTCTATGGTAATGCCGGGGAGATTTATTGATGTCTTTGAGAGAAACGGATTTGTGACCAAGGTGGATTTTGCCATTCTGGATCAGGTACTGGAATATTTGCAGGATGCTTTGGCGCAGAGAGAAGAAGTGGTGCCGATCTCGGTGAACTTTTCCAGAAGGCATAATGAATATACAGACTTCGTACCGAATATTTTAAAACGCCTGAAAGACTACAAAGGTACCCAGTGAACTTTTGGAAGTGGAAGTGACGGAATCTGTTTTCATGTCGGATCTAAATAAACTGACCAACAATCTGGAGACTCTCCCGGGATAAAGGGGTAGAGATTTCAGTAGATGATTTCGGCAGCGGTTATTCATCCCTGAATCTGTTGTCCAAGGTGGCTGTGGATACGGTAAAACTGGACAAGCAGTTCCTGGATGACACCATGAACAGCGAACGGGAAGAAACGGCATTGACAATTATAAAATATCTGACTAAAATGTTAAGACATCTCGGCTTCAAGGTATTGGCAGAGGGGTGGAGACGAAGGAACAGTTAGACATGCTGCGTCTGGCGGACTGTGACATCGTACAGGGCTATTTTATGCAAAGCCTATGCCAATCGATGATTTCCGAAAGTTTTTGCAGGAATTTAATGAAAGGGATAATGCGTAATTCATGAGTATTTATGATACCTTAAATAAAGAACAAAAAGAAGCGGTGCTTCATACGGAAGGACCGCTCCTTCTGTTAGCGGGCGCCAGGAAGCGGCAAGACCCGTGTCCTGACCCACCGGGTGGCTTATCTGATCGATGAACTGGGAGTGAATCCATGGAACATTCTGGCCATCACTTTTACCAACAAGGCAGCCCAGGAGATGCGGGAACGTGTGGACCAGATCGCCGGTTTCGGTGCGGATCAGGTATGGGTAGCGACATTCCATGCCACTTGCATGAGGATCCTCAGAAGACATATTGACCGGTTGGGCTATGATTCGAATTTTACTATTTATGATACAGACGATCAGAAGACCGTGATAAAGCAGGTCTGCAAGCGCCTGAACATCGACACGAAGATGTATAAGGAGCGGACGCTGTTATCGGAAATTTCCTCCGCCAAGGACGAGCTGGTGGATGTGCGGGAATTTGAAGTAAAATCCGTGGGGAGATTATCAAGAAAGAAATGTGATCGCCAAGGTTACAGAGAATATCAGGACACCCTCAAGAAGAGTAATGCACTGGATTTTGATGATATCATTGTGAAAACGGTGGAGCTGTTCAAAAGCTGTCCAGAGGTACTCTATAACTATCAGGAGCGTTTCCGATACATTATGGTGGATGAGTACCAGGATACGAATACGGCGCAGTTTGAACTGATCCGGCTGTTGGCGGACGGCTACCGCAATCTGTGTGTCGTGGGAGATGATGACCAGTCCATTTACAAGTTCCGTGGTGCCAATATCCGCAATATTCTAGATTTCGAGAAGATATATCCGGATGCAAAAGTGATCAAGCTGGAGCAGAATTACCGTTCCACACAGAATATTCTGGATGCGGCAAACGCGGTGATCCGTAACAACAGAGGCCGTAAGGAAAAAGCCCTGTGGACGGAAAAAGGAGCAGGCAGCCGAATACATTTCAGGCAGTTTGACAATGCCTATGAAGAGGCGGAATACATTGCGGACGATATTGCCGACAAGGTGAAAAATGACGGCATTGCCTATGCGGACTGTGCGGTGCTGTACCGTACCAATGCCCAGTCGAGACTTTTAGAAGAACGTATGGTGGTGGAAGGCATTCCCTATCATGTGGTAGGCGGTGTGAACTTCTATGCCAGACAGGAGATCCGGGACATCCTGGCGTATTTAAAACTATTGATAACGGCAGGGATGAAGTGGCTCTGCGCAGAATTATTAATGTGCCGAAAAGAAGCATCGGTGCGGCATCCTTGGAAAAGAGTAGCAGACTATGCACAGATGAAGGATATTACGTTATTTGATGCATTGTGTGAAGGCAGATCAGATCAGAAAGGGATTGGGAAGAGCGGAAGACAAAGATCCGTGGATTCGTGAATCTGATCGAGGTGCTTCGCAGCGGATTGTCCTCCTATACATTGCCGGATCTGATCAAATCTCTGCTGGAACGGATCGATTATGCAGAATATCTGCGGGATCAGGATGAGGAATCCGCTGAGGATCGTCTGGGGAACGTAGATGAATTGATCACCAAGGCAGCAGTCTACGAGGAGACTCACGACGAGCCTTCTGTCGGAATTTCTGGAAGAAATCATGCTGGTGGCAGACATTGATAATGTGGAGAACGGTGACAACCGGGTGCTGCTCATGACGCTGCACAGTGCCAAAGGCCTGGAATTCCCGGTGGTGTATCTCGCCGGCATGGAAGATGGATTATTCCCCGGCTTTATGACCATTGCTTCCGATGACCCGTTGGAGATCGAGGAAGAGAGAAGCCTGGCTTATGTGGGAATCACCAGAGCCAAGGAGGATCTGACGCTGACATGTGCCAAGAGCAGAATGCTGCGTGGGGAGACACAGTACAATCCCGTGAGCCGTTTTGTGCGGGAGATCCGAAGGAATTATTGGATAATACCCTGCCGCAAGACAGAAGATACCGGGACGATGACCTGGAGGATTTTCAGGCGAGAAGAGCCAATGAAGCAGCCCTTCGTGCCATGGGACTGGAGGCGATTGCAACTCCCCGGTCCGGAAACGGCTCGGATAGTGGTTTTGGCGGCTTCGGTAATACCGGCTTTGATCCAAGACCCAAGGCAACCTTAAAACCCCGTGTTACGGCAAAGGCGGATAAACCTTATATTTCCAAGGGCATCAGCGGACTGAACCAGCTGGCCGGACTGCAGAAGGGCACGGAGTTCAAGGCACCGGAGAAACTGGACTACGAGGTAGGTGACAGAGTACGTCATATCAAATACGGTGAGGGCACGGTACTTGAAATATCGCGAGAGAACCCAGGGACTATAAGGTGACCGTGGAATTCGACCAGGCGGGGCAGAAGATTATGTATGCGTCTTTTGCAAAACTAAAGCAGTTGTAAGAAATTATAAGAATATAAGAATAAGAAATGTATTTCCCTCAAATACTATAGTATTTTTTGATGAAAATATGGTATCATATAAAGGAATGAAAACAAAATGCTTTTGCATCCATAAATACGAATAGATGCCGGAAAGGCAGGTAAATAATATGAACAGAATCGAAAATCTGGTAGACCTTGACAAATTAAACGAGCTGAGAGTCAGCGAACTGAAGAAGCTTAACAAGCTCCTGGGTAAGGAAGTAGAAGAGAAGAAGGAGCGCAATATCCTGTTATGGGTACTGGCGATCATCGGCGCCGTAGTAGCTGTTGCAGCTGTAGCTTATGCTGTATACCATTTCTTCTTTGCACAGGATTATCTGGAAGACTTCGAGGATGACTTCGAAGACGAAGCAGATGACGTGGAAGAGGATGACGACGACTTCTTCGAGGATGAAGGAGAGAACTAACCCATGAAAAAAGGACAGGTATATGAAGGATCTGTTGTAAGGGTCGATTTTCCCAACAAAGGGATCGTCTGTGTGGGAGATGAGACTGCTGTAGTCAAGAACAGCCTGCCCGGACAGAAAGTCAAGTTCTCGGTGAATAAGGTGCGCAAAGGGAAGGCGGAAGGAAGGCTTTTGGAGGTGACGGAAAAGTCACCTCTGGAAACCGGCCGGACGTGTTCCCTTTTTGGGTTGTGCGGCGGATGTACCTATCTGTCTCTTCCCTTACGAAGAACAGCTGAAAGTCAAGGAGGAACAGGTAAAACGCCTGCTGGACAGTGTGTTAAACAAGCAGGAGGAAGCCTGGGCTTTTGAGGGCATCAAGGACAGCCCGAAGGCTTATGAATACCGTAATAAGATGGAATTTTCCTTCGGAGACGAGTACAAGGACGGACCGCTGGCGCTGGGCATGCATAAGAGAGGCAGCTTCTACGATATAGTGACCGTAGCGGACTGTGAGATCGTGGATGCGGATTACCGCCTGATCTTACAGACAGTGAGAGATTACTTTGCCCGGGTGAAGGTAAGCTTTTTCCACAGAATGAGCCATGAGGG
>VOFC01003830.1_pt1 | contig 24331 bp, 30 predicted proteins | sample 5384161 | NCBI WGS metagenome assembly VOFC01 (sample SAMN12384722, study PRJNA508395) | human gut metagenome | isolation source: healthy gut B | host: Homo sapiens | reverse complement strand
TATATAGCAGACAGGCTCATGGAAATCAGTGATGAGGGAGAAAGACGTGCTTTAAAAGAGGTAATGCGTGAAACATTGGTACCTTTTTATGAACAGACTTCTGCATATATGGCTGAAATAGAGAACAGACTTGAACAGACTTCAAAAAAGCAGCAAGGCCGCTATGAGGTAATAACAGGGATAGCACGCAAGGATCGTATTGATCTGACAGAGGAAGCAATGGTTCCCATGCAGTATGGGGATCTGGCGGATATGCAGGTTGATATTGAGAAATGAAGGAACAACTGTCACAGGGCAATCCATATGCAGTGCTCAAAGTATTTTTCAAGATGAGCTATGCACAGATACAGCAGATAGAGCGTGAAAAGAGAACTTTCAAAGGAATCGTATATACCCAGGATGGGGAGTATCCGGCATTCTTTTCCATAGACAGGAATCAGTCTTATTTGCAGAAAGCACAGAAATTATATGAGGTATTTCAGCAAAATGCCATAAGACTGGAATACGGTATGTGCTCCATATTTATATAAGTTTTTTGATGTAAAGATCGTAAAGACACAGTGTCCGGCTGATGAGATGATACAGAAGATTACAATAGATTTTGAAGAATATAAGCAATATGCACATTTTGACCTGATTCCCGTATGGAATATCAGAATGGTAGAGGAGAAAAACAGGTGCTTATCCGGAACTTACAATAGACCAGATTCATTATGATCATTGTATTTATAAAGGGCATTTTAAAGAAGGAAGAGATTATCTGGCAGTTAACTCTAATGTTAAGATATGGAATTTGTATCGAATGGATGGGGATATGCATATTCTGTGTGATGCAATGGATCCTGTCAGATGGCAGCTTGTAGAAATGGGATATGATGTCAGAAATAAAAATATATACGAATATCCCGTATTTGGAAATGTGAATCAGCAGCAACAGTTCAACTGCATTCATACTTATGCTGAGGTGAAAAGATATATTTCACAGTTGGGCTATGAAAATTATGTGGAACTGCTTGATATTAAAGTACAGCAGGAATACATCAACAGGAACTATGAGACATACGGTATGGATGCTTTTTATAGAAGATGAAATCAGAGTCAGTACGAAAAGACCTATATGGTATTCCTTTTTCAGGCAAAAGACAGAGAGTGCTATCTGAATCAGGATGTCATGAGTTTCCTTGTAAAGTAAAGTACAATGGCAGATACCTGAATTTCACTGTGTAGGAGAATTACAGTAATCAGGAACAGAGAGGAGAACAGGGATGGAGGAACTGTGGAATACCATTAGCAGGGACAAGGACAAGATACGGTATCATCAGGCAGAAAGCTACAGCCCTTACAGCGAGTATGCTGCAAATGGAATACAACAGACGTCCGATGGGCTGACACATATTACCATGAACAGCTTCTATCGTTATGACCGCATCATGCAGCCATTATTCGGTAATCAGAATATTTCAGAGAGAAACACAGGGAATGGCTTTTGACATCTACATGCATTATCTGACAGCACTTACCTACAAAAGTGGTGTGACTTATCAGGAATATGAAATACGGCAGAGATGGTCAGCAATAGAGCGGGGCGAGTATGGAGAACAGATCAGGGATATATTTGCCCCGCTGTCTAATTCGCAAAAAAGTATTATATAGCCCATTCTCTCAGACAACAGCAAAGAAATGGTGCATCAGTGGGCATCTTTACAGAGACACTGGTGGCTGTCATGGAAACAGGTATCGTCTACAAGAATGAACTGGATGAGAAAGAACTGTATCTGTATATGAACCGAAAGGATAACCATGCGGATGAAGAACTGATCAATATGATAAAGGAATTGTTCCTTCCTTTGGATTATGGAGTGAGGATATTCTGGGAAAATCATTTTGCAGTGTTGGGAGAGGCACAGACGACACTCATTGATGAAATAGAAATTTTATAAAAAGGGAGAGAAAAAGTGGCAGGATTTAAAATACCTATATTTGAAAAAAGGTTCTGTATTAACACAGGAGATGTTAGAAGCTTTAAAAGGATATGCAGTAGACCTTGGCAATTTAAGCTATACAGGATATTCTGATGGGATTTTATCAGGGTGTCAGGTAACAATGTCAGGAAATATGCTCTACATTCATAAAGGAATGTTGATATATGGACAGAGGCTGTATTTCTTGTCTAAGGAAATGAATATTGTAGTGAATCCGGGGAAAACAATGGCAGGTTCTACGGATCCGGATTGGGAATATGAATAAGGCTAAAAATTTCCTGATTGGTGATATGCAGCTTGAATTAGCGTCAGATGTGCAGGAAAATAAAAAGACAAAATAGAAATTTGCAGATTCCGCTTACAGGATGGAGCATTACTTCGTAATAAATACAGGGATTTTCAAGACCTTACAACAGAAATTTGATACAATAAATGAAATCTATGCGCAATGGTCGGGATATGAAAATCCAACAATTTCTAATCGGGTACTGAAAGAGTTTGCCACAGAGGCTATGAAAAAAGGGAGTTAAAGATCCTGCAGATATTGCTTTTGTTACGCAGATACTGTCACTGGACAGTAAGAGTATGAATCGGGGAGGCAATCCAGTTTTATATAGCATCCAGATTACAGAGAAGATATACAGAAATGAGTAACCTTGATATTTACAGAGGATTACAGGAAGTATTACGAAATGTAGGCAAACAGGGAATAGAACACAGACCGGTTTCAGCAGGAATGGAAAGACGCATTATTGTAGATTAGTAAAAGAAGGAATTAAATTATGGAATATAAGGATGAAGAAATATTAAAGAAGAAAAAAGAAATCGAACAGGCAGAAAAGAAATCAGAAGCAAACAAAAAAAAAACCAGGAGTCAGAGGCACAGGAATCTATTTATGATGAGAAAGTGCATATTATTGGTGTTGAAACCCATTTTGAAAGAAGGCAGATACCTGAATTGAAAGTGAGTATATATATGCCGGAAAATTTCTTCCGGTTAGCAGATGATATCAAGACACTGATTTATCCTGCCGGAAACGCACCAAGCCATGTATTTGCAGGGGAAGATATTAATTTCCAGATGGCATTAAGTCAGACTGTTCATAAAGTCCCTGATAGTGACATGAAACAGTTTGTAGATACATCAGCCCAGATACTGCAGGCTGTTGGGCCCAAAGTCACAATTGTAGAGAAGATAGTAGAGGAAAAGGTAGATGACAATGGCGATTCCATCCATATAGGAATGCTTGCCTTTGTATCCAGAGCAGTGGATATGATGGTTTACAACATACAGTATTTTGTAAGTATAGATGGGCAGCTATTGCTTGGAACAATAAACTTTCCGAGTAAATTAAAGAAAAGAATGATTCCTATGGCGAAGGAAATAATTCGCAGTATAGAAGTGATAAAGACAGAAGAAGAGTAAAGATAAGAGAGAGGCGTTTAGGAGGCTAGGAATGGAACCAATTACATATTTGAACATACAGGTAGAGGGGGGCAGCGTTTACCAGATTATTGGGGCTGGAGATTAGACATAATATAAAATGAACATGCAACGGCTAATATTTCCGGTGAAATGTCAATAGAAGCAGCACAGGATTATATGAATCGCGCAGACGAGAGAACTGCGGTTAAGATATCAACAACAGCACAGGGGCAGCCGGCAGTTCTTTTTTATGGAGTCGCAACCAGTGTGGGGATGCAAAAAATGAGTAATTATGCAGTGGTGCAACTGGTAGTTACATCCACAAGTGTTCTATTGGACTATGAAAAGAAAAATAAGAGTTATCAAAATACAAGCAAGACATATGAAGAAATTATGACTCAGTCAGTTGCCGGACAGGCAATGATACAGATGCAGGTAACAGACCGCGCGACTGGCAGCATTATTGTACAATGTAACGAAACTGCATGGGGAATTCTGTAAGAGAATGGCATCCAGATTGAATGCGCCAGTTATTACATCAATCAATGCACGTGTACCTGTGTTTACAATAGGTATTCCCAAAAGGGGAAAAACATATCCATTAGCAGATGTGGAATTACATACAGAATCCGGAAATCTGTCTAGTAAAGGGTTTATGGCACAATATGTTGGGAACAAATATAAAAAACAACACAATATATGTTTCTTGGAGAAGCAATTTCTCTTGGAAGTGGAAATCAGAAGGTTTCAGGAATATCTGCATCACTAGAGAGCGGTATGTTAATTAGTACTGTATGCATATCAACGGAAAAGAGTTTTACACAGCCTACAGTATCAAATACTCAAATATCCGGAAAGATGTATACAGGAGTCGTGCAGGCTGTTCAAAAGGATCAGGTGCAGGTTCATCTCGTTGATATAGATAGCGAATATGACGCAGGTGGAAATGTATGGCTGCCATATTCAACAGCTTACTCTTCCAGTGATGGAAGTGGTTTCTACTGTATGCCTGCAGTGGGAGATCAGGTCCGCGTTTTCTTTCCGGGAAGTAATGAAGGAGAAGCCTTTGCTGCCAGCAGTGTAAGTGTGAATTCGGCACCGGAGGTTACGGATAAGCAATGGACAGGACCGGAAGGTAAGCAGATTCTTATGACAAAAGAAGGAATCTATATTACAACAAATGCCAGTGATAATAAGATATTCATTAACCTGACAGACAAGGATGGAATCACTATATCCAGTAATAAAAATATAACGATATGTGCAAAGAAGAATCTCTCGTTGATTTCCAATGATACCATTAATATCAATGCGGAGAATGATATATTGATTAGTTCGGCAGAGTCTTACATTGACATTAAGCCGGAAGGAATTGAGCTTGGTGCGGAGAATGTAGTCATTAAGTAGGAGGAAGCATGAGGAATATCAATAGCAGAATTTGAGGAAACATATCTGCCGGTTATGGAAGAAGAGTTTAAGCAGGATACCATGGACAGCGTTATGGAGCATCATGATTCTATCTGTAAACAATTATGGAAGGAAATGGAGACAACTGCAAAGTTTGCAGTGAAATTCCAACAACAGATTCCAATACCTATTGGAGAAATCCAGATTTCCTTATTATTAACTTCGCTGTATCTGGGTAAACCACAGATAGGAATTGCTGCATATGATATGCGAGAGGCATTTATGGCAATGAACTATTTCAAATTAAGTATGATGCTTCATGGTTATTTACTCAATGGGATAAATATCGGAATAAAATCCTACAGAAGATAGAGGAATTACATGTTGAAAACTATATACATGCTGAAGCCGTCAGACAGATGATGCATAAAAGTATTCCTTTTCTGACGCAAAGTATGTGTGTACTTGCCAAATATCCATTAAGGGAGTTTGAGAAGCTGGAAGCTGCTGATGAATTGTTATTAACAGAAAGCTTCAGACTGACGATAGGAGGATATCGGGACTGGAGCAGAATATTATATGTCAGAAGACCACAGTTAGATATATTTTTTCATGATTCCTCGGAATTATTGCGCTACTGCAAGTTTAATGAGGCGGTATATAACCATAAGGAATTCAATAAATTGGATTTAATGTATACAAAATTTGTTAATTGTGAGTTTGTACATTGTGATTTCAAAAATGTTGAATTTCAGGATGTTGTTTTTGAACATTGCAGAATATACCATTGTACTTTTTTGAAAATGTGAATTTCAGTGGTGGTACTTTTATAGATACTACACTTAAGAAAATGTCTTCCATGAGATTACATGGAATGAAGAACCAAAATACATGAATGAAATTCAGGATTTCTATAAGGGTGTGGAATTTATAGACTGTATCACTGATGATGAAGCAATTTTAAAGCAGGGGGTATAAAATGGAATATTATTTACTAAAACAGAACAGTAATATAACAAATCCTGTTAAATTATTGAATTTGGATTCCAGCGTATATAGGACCCAAATGTCACATAAGGATTTTAAACAATTGGACAAGGTCAAGGTTGCATATATCCAGTATGAAGAAACACAGGAAATTCCTGATATTTTGACACAGCCTGCTTACATGGTATCAGATACAATTCGTAAGGTTATGAAAATGTATGATGACCGTATTTCTTTTAAAGCAATACAGGTATATCCGGATAAAAAGGAGGATATTGAGGCAGCAGCCAGAACCTATTGGATTTATGACTGTGTTATGGAGGACTGTCTGCATGAGGATACCATAATTTATCTAATGGTGCTGTAAAAAGAAATTATTCTGGATCAGCATAAAATAAAAGGCAGGGATATTTTCCGTATCAAAGGTATTGTTGAGAATAAGACAATCATATCACTGGCGGTAGCAGAAAGTATTCTCAGACGCAATCCATATGGAGTAGGAATAGAAAGGGTACAGGTGAAGTAAAGAATGGCAGCAGGCAAGAAACAATATGTGTACAGACTTATGAAAGCAAAGTGTTCCTGTGGAGACCAGAAATTTGAACAGAATCTGAACCTGCCTCTGGATCATGGCGTGATTTATCAGGATGCAGAACACCCATTGATGAATGCCAATGATCATGTGTCAGGTGAGCATATACTCACATTTGGCAGATGTAAAATCTACCAGTAATCCGGGGAGGAACGGCAGGATTTCTGGCAGATATTCTTACAATGGGTATAGGAAGTGAAATCCTGCAGACTACGCTTGGTACTCCCTGTAAACCAATGACTGTTACGCCATGGATAAATGTAGATGAGGATTACTTCATTGACGGTGCACCTGCGTTGACGATAGAGAGTACGTTGCCATGCTATTATGGAGGAATTATAACGATAGTTCTGGAGAAAACAGAAAGTACGGATTCTGAGGGGGATAATGCATCTGAGGAAGATAAAGATATTAAAGATCAACTGCCAAGCGAAGTACAGGAGAAAATCGACAGCTTTTTACCGATGCACAACCCTCCAATCCACAATCGGCTGCAGAGGAAGCGTTGGCGGCAAGTGCGGCAGAAGTCTCTGCCAGTGAAACAGGAGCAGAGGTAGGAATGATTTCACCCACCAACATTCCAAGACCGGGTTTTGATGAAATGATAGAGTATGCGAAAGGAATCATTCCACAGAGGATGAGTAATGATACTATGCTGAAGGCATTCGACTTTATGAGTAGTGCCTGCCCAATCAGTAGTAAAACAATAGAAAGTAATGCGGAGTGGAATGCGAAGAAACTTACACAAAATGATAAAGATGGGGAGAGTATTTATATACCCAAGGCTGGTTCTTATATTGAAAACCAGAGTCAATGGAAGAATGTAAAATTTGGATGTAGTCCCAATTCCAATATGAGTTATTCAGGATGTGAAATTATAGCAACCTATAATGCGCTGTCGGCATTAGGAGAATCTACTTCAGCGGATACAATGGTAAAACTGATTAGTACCTATGAGAAGGATGGAGCAGCTCTTTTTGGAGAATTTGGAACATCACCACATGCAATAGAAAAATATATGAAAAATGCCGGTTATCAGGTGCAGACGACTGATTCAAGGGATACGCAAAAGCTTGCAGAAATAGATCAAAAGCAGTGATGTATTTATTACTACGGTATATAATAATCAAAAGGATATTACAGATATGGTACATACGGTTTGTATTACAAAAACAAAAGATGGAAAATATGCAGCACATAATACATATATTAGAGATAAGCATGGAAATTATGTAGCAAATACAGCAGATACTTTAGGGGATGAAGCTATTAATGAGATAGGTTCAGATACAGGTATTATTCATGTTATTGGCATAAAAAATAACTCAGATGCAGGACTGACAGGAGAAAAAAGATGAGAAGGTCAATGAAAAAAATAGTATGTATTTTTTAATTTTGATATGTAGTGTTAGTATGTTTGTGACAGGATGCAGTGGTAAAATTTCACAAAAAATGCAGATGGAACAGTCACAAAAAATAAAATACGAAAGTGCAGTACCATTACAAAGAGCACCATATTTTAAAGAATATACAGACCATGTAGACATGACATTTAATGGGATGGTCTGGTATAGTGCGTATTTGGCAAATAAATCAGATGTGGAAAAATATGATGATTATACGCTCCTTGCGCAAAGTACAAATACAAAAGTGTATTATGAAAAGGATGAATCTGATGCAAAAATACAAAGAGACTTTGTTTATGTAATGGATTTAGGTGGAACAGATGAAGGATATATTATTTTTTCATTGCAGCATACAGTCCATGGAATAACTATAATGATTTTGATACCGGTATTCAATATCTGGTAAATGGTAAACAGACAGAAATGGATTCTGATTTCGAATTTCTGATAGATGAACAGGAATTTTATGACGAACAGGATAGACAGGAAGAAGAGGAGAATACAAGGGATGTATAACAAGAGGACATGGGAAGGTCTTTATGAGTCATTTATTGTAACAGGAGCAGTACTAGTAATTTTTGCAGTATTATTTATAAAAACACAAGGGTATTCAGGAATTACCGATTGCAGTTGGAATACTTATTCTGGGACTCGTACTTTTAGTATTTGGTGTGTATAAAAAGTGAAACGATATCAGGAAACTCATCAGACACGAATTATGAGATAGATCAGACCAAAAGAGTATGTGTTTACTATGCAGACATCACAGGATCACATTGAAACGGTCAATAGATATGCCCAAATGGAGGAAGCAATTAAGAATCTGGACAAGATGAAACAGGGGTGTGTAGAAATCAAAATTCAGCCGCCTATGGGAGGAATCAAACAGATAAATGTCTTTTTACTGGGATAAGGACGCATACGCACATACATATATACTGCAGGAAAGGGACAAAGGAGAGGGCTATTGGGTAAGCACTTGTGACAAAGCAATAGGCATATTAAATGATCTGGAAGCGGTTATATGTAAAACATAAACCAATAGAGTACAGTATGTATCATAGAAAAGAAACGGAGGTGAGGTAGGTGCCAACAGTATTTAACAGAATGCCGGATGAGGTGCAGTTTGTTATTATAACAGGAGTTTTAATTACCTGTTTATTTGCAGTGATTCCGCATCATTTTGAAAAGGCTGCATATAGAGACACTCCGGCAGTAAGTTATGAAAAATACAAAGATCAGGCGGGCTACCCTGCTGGCTCAGGATTTACAGATGTTAAATCAGTAGCTGATATGGAAAGTTTGAATAATTTTGTAATAACTGTTGATGCCAAAGATATAACACCAACCCATAAGTATATGTCAATATTGGGTAGATCATACTTTGGGGGAATAGGCAGAGTTATTCAGAACTGTACAGAACATGGAATAGGACAATATTATACGGTTATTTTGGAGAGTGGAGAAAAAATAATTGTTTTTCTGGACGACTTTGCAGTAGAGATACCTAAAGAAGGTAAAGTAACATTACCTGTAGGAAGAATATGGGAACTGAACACCATAGATGATACATTTAGAGAAATACAGAAAGAGCAGGGAATATCAGAAGAAAATATAAAATGGTATGTAGATGCGGCTGGTGAATGGAGAAACAGTGAACAGGCTAAAGCGATTAACGATAAAAAAAAATTCTTTAGAGGAATTCTGATATTTTTGCTTGTAGCTGCAATTGAGATAATAATCTTCAAAATAGATAAAATGAAACATGAATAAAGGTAAAACCTTCAATAGATGAAAATGAGAGAGAAAAAGCATGAACATAGGAAAGATAACAGTTAGCCAGTTAATTGTCAAAGTGAATGTCCCCTTTGAAAAAATACTGGATATTAATATTGTACAAAAAAGAAAATGAACAGGGGATGATGCATCTGGTACTGGAAGCTGCTGATACGATGACGCTGCAGACTTCGGCAACGTTACAGAATACAGCAGTTACAGTACTTTTTTACCGGACCATAGAGTGCTCTATAGTGGTTACTGTGAAAGTGTAATGTTACAGAGACAGGCGGGATATCATAAATTGATATTGGAAGTGTGTTCAAGTGCATATTTATTGGACGGGAAGCACATACAGAAACTTTTCAGAGCCCATCCAAGAAAATGGGTGATGTTTTTGGTGCAGCATTGGACAAATATTCTGCATTATATCCGTTAAGAAATAATCCGGCAATAGCTACTGTCATATACCAGCAAAATGAAACAGACTGGACTTTTTATTCGCCGCATAGCGAATCAGTATGGTCAGCAGGTATATGTGAACAGCAGAAGCAGACAGATTGATATCAAAATCGGTACAGGGCTGATGCAGACCTTTGCAGAAGCAACGCTGGAGAGAAAGTTGTCCTCCGGTAAGGATATTGCAGAGCTAAGACAGAACCAGATGAACAATAATGAGGCATCCAGCTATCAATTCTATACAGAAGAGTATGAATGCAGTGAGCTGACGGCAATTCCGGGAGATCAGATAGGTAGAAATACTGTCAGGGAAGCAGAACTGGTAAATGAAGGTGGTATCCTTGTTAACCATATAAAATTAGGCAAGACCCAGGATGTCAGACCGACCTATAAGAATGCATCAAAGAAGAACATTGTCAGCAATATCATTACAGGAAGCGTGTTGGCGGTAAATGGGACAACAATTCAGGTACAGTTTGACGCAGACGCCGGGGACATGTCGGGAAACTGTGTAGATATTCCATACGAATCACCCATCAGCAACTCATTTTACTGTATGCCCGATGTAGGTGATAAGGTATTCGTTTATTATGAGAATAATGGTAAGATAATCTGCATGGGCAGCCGTAGAAGCAGTACAAGCTCACCTGATTTTGATAAACCGGAAGAAAAAGTACTGACTTCTTATGACAAGATGCTTCGCATGGAAGGTAAGAAGGTAATCCTTACAGATACCCGCAAGAAGCATGATGACGGAGATGATACAGAGATATCCATTACGTTGAATGATGAAGATGGTATTACCATTACGTCAGGAGAGAATATTGTCATTGAGTCCACAGAGAAAAATATATATCTAGCTACTGGAATTGAAGAAAGTGATGTATCTAAAGATATTGAAGGACTTTCAAATGGAAAAAGATAAATTCAGAACCAGAGTTGAAGAGGAAAATGCAAGATATGTAGCTGAGGGAGGGATGAATGACGCTAAGAAGCTCAGAGCTGTCCATGGGGCACAGATGGATAACTTTTGTGATGATCTGAGTAAAAACATGAAAGATACCTTTGATAGTCTTACGCTGAAAAACCTGAGAACGGCTATTTGGGGTTCTGGAGAAAGCCAGGATGGAAATAAAAAAAATGAGACCGAAATACAGGAAGCTGATACTTATGATACAGGAGTCATTACATTTTATGGTTTGAATTCTGTAACATTTAAAGTACAGGAAAGTTCCATTGTGATTGATTCAGATATTTTTTTGAATGGTAAGGTCTTTCAATGGCTGGGCTATACAAAGGGAGAACATGAGATAAAAGAAGAAGAGTATCAGGACTGGATAGATATGGCGCTGGACGGGTTGCAGCTTGCACTTGATTTTGCAGGCATGATTCCGGGAATTGGTACTTTCTTCGATATTGGAAATGCAGTTATTTCGCTTGCCAGAGGTGATTTTATAGGAGCCGGTATGTCATTGCTCGCTGCAATACCGGTTGTAGGTGATGCATGCACAGCCGCTAAAATGGGTGTAAAGGCATATAAAGCGGCTCAGAAGACACAAAAAGTATTGACAAAAGTGGATAAAATAAAGAAAACAGTCAAAGCAATATACAAGGGACTCAAAATACTGGATTCTTCCTGTGATGCATATTCTGTTATAAACCAAATGGCTGCAGATGGATTTAGTTTCAGTAATCCTAATGATTTAAAGAAGCTGATAAAATTAGTAAGTCTTGCTCGTGGAGCTGCCAGTGATGTAAAAGATATCAGTGATTCCAAAAAGGCAATCAAGACAGGAAAAGAGGAAACAAACCATTTAGCATCACCAAATTCAGATCCTGACGGACCTTTCCCACATTATGATAATTCAGCAGCAGAAGAAGAATCTAACGGAAATTCCAGTACTCATGGTCAGAATAATGAAGGATCTGATAACAGACGTACCAATGCACATACGACAGAAGACCCTATTGATGTCATCAGTGGAAGTCTGCTGGCAGAGTACGTGGATCTGAGTCTGGAAGATGTACTGGAGCCATTCGAGATAAAGAGATATTATGAATCCATATATAATAATCGTGGAGGCATGATCGGAGATAAATGGCGTTTTGCATTTGAAACATCACTAACAAGACAGGACGATTTCATTACAATACAGATGCCTGATCTTCATATGGAAAAATTTCATAAGGAAGAGAATAGATGGAACAACCTCAGAAGAGAAGATGAATCTTATCTGCTGATAGAAACTGTTGATGGCTATTTATTAAAGTCCAGAGGCAGTATCATGTCATATCTCTATGATACACAGGGCAAACTTGTAAGCCGGACAGACGAACATGGTAACACGACGCAGATGACATATGAAGATGGAAAAATGGTCAAAATTGAGGTCACAAGCGGGCAGTGGGCATCTTTTTGGTATGAGAATGGCAGAGTTCGTCAGATAGAGGATAATACAGGCAGAACAGTACGCTACGAATATCAGGGAAATTATATATCAGCAGTGACGCTGCCAACAGGCGGAACAATGTACTATGAATATACCTCGAAGGATATATTACCAAAATTACAGACCTGAATGGTAAGTGTTATGCCAGAAACTTCTATGACCGTAAAGGACGTTTATTCGTCAGGAATTAACGGGTGGAGAAGAGTATGTTGCCTTCTATGATGAAGCCAACAGACAGAATACGTTCCTGACTACATCTGATGGAAATAATATTATCTACACCTATGGAAATGAGAGACTAGCAACTAAGATTCAGTATAACGATGGAACATATGAAGAAAAAAGAAGTATGATGCCGGAAGACATGTAATATATGAGAGAGACAGACTTGGAAGAGTAATCTCAAGAAAATATTATGAGAGTGGACTGCTGGCGGAAGAGATCCTCCCAACGGATTGATAACAAAATATGAATATGATGAAAATGACAGACTGGTTAAAACGTCTGATAATATAGGAAGAGAAAAACAGTAATGAGTATGATACACAGGAAATCTGATCTGTAACAGAATACGGATTAATGACAAGGAGTATGAAGAAACCCGGTATACATATGATGCCAGAGGCCGTATTCTGTCCATGACAGATGCCAGAGGCAATACGGAATATTATCATTATGATACTTTGTTCTCGTCAGAAACGGAATATGTCACCATGACGGGAGACAGAATCCGTTATGAATATGATGCAGGCGGCAGACTGATGACGATGGAGGATGCCTTTTTGGTCAGACTACATATGGGTATGATAACTATGGACATAAAGTACTGACACGCGACCCTGATGGCAATATAACCAGAATATATTATGATCCAATGGCGAATGTGACCAAAGTCATTAAGCCAAATGCTTATGATAATGATACGGATGATGGCATTGGCACCATGTATGAATATGATGCATGGGACGCACCTCTCCAGAATCATTACACCTGAGGGGGGGAGTCTATGCCTATGAGAATGATTTCAGAGGAAATGTCAGAAAAGCATTAAGTCCAGTAGAATCAGACCAGGAAAATGCAGCAGGAGTCCGTTACGAATATGACCTGAATGGAAACCGGATCAGGACATATTATCAGGATGGAGGTATTCTCAGAGAAAAATATGATGCCTGCAACAATCTGATCAAACGTATCTTACCGGAAAACTATAACGCACAGACAGATGATGGCGCAGGATATACCTATCAATATGATGAGCTGAACCGTCTGGTAAAGATTACAAATATGGAAGGCGTTGTAGAACATAAATATATCTATAACTTAGCCGGCAATCTGATCAAGGATATTGATGCCAAGGGATATTTACAGGCAGAAAACGATCAGGACAGAAGCGGTATCCTCTATTGCTATGATCTGGCCGGTAATGTAACACAGATCAGAAGACCTGTAAGTCAGACCTCTGACGGACAGACTAAATACAGACTGAATACATATCGCTATGATTTAATGGGATGCTGTATTGAGGAGAAAAGATATCTGGAAGAGCAGAGTGAAGTCAGTGCAGAAGGCAGGGTAAATGTAATCCATTATACTTATGACCAGGCATCACGCCTGACCTCTGTAACAGATTCTACCGGGGCACATATGGAGTATGCGTATGATGGCAGGAACCTGCGTACCATGGAGCGGTATAAGATTGCGGAAGGGATCTATCAGGAGAGACACTATGCCTATTCTGCATCAGGACGTCTGGTCAAAATCATGGAAAGTGCCGATGAGAAAGGCTGTGGAAAGAAAATATGTACCAACACAGATCTCTTATGATGGCAACGGCAATATTACCAGAATACAGACTCCGTCAGGCAATGAGATATTACGTGAGTACGACCAGAGCAACCATCTTCTTGCAGAGACACATAAGGAAAAAGGCGGCAGCATCCGGAACCGTATCACTTTCACTTATGATCTCAATGGCAACCTGACACAGCGTATGGAATCTAACGGCTTCTACACCAGATACCAGTATGACCTACAGGGCAGACAGATCATGACAGAGGATGCGGATGGAGCCATTACATGGAATGATTATGACAGAAATGGCAACCTTGTCAGACAGATCATGCCCGTAGAGTATGCTGTTTATGGCAGGGATGGAGCAGGATACCGTTTCGACTATGATAAGTCCGGAAGGAATACGGCAGTTATTTCACCGGATGGAAGCAGACTGCATCTTACGGAATATAATGAATATGGTGAAAAGACAAGTGAAGGGGACGGCACAGGCAGGGTACATAGCATATATGACCGCGCAGGCAGAAGAATCCGCATCACGACACAGGAAGGAAGCCGGCAGGAGTACATCTATGATGCGGCAGGCAATGTCACAGGGATTGTAGACGGTAACGGAAACCATACGCGGTATGAGACAGACCAGTGGGGAAGAATCACGCAGATTCTGCATGCAGACCAGAGCAGCGAGCATTATACTTATGATTTGGCAGGTAACATAACTACAGCCACAGATGGAAATGGCAACTGTGTGACGTATGAGTATAACGTGCTTAATAAACTGGCAAGGAGAACAGATGCCAAAGGTGCAGTGGAAGAATTCCATTACGATAAAGAAGGACAGATGTGCGAGCATATAGACCGTGACGGCAGACGGGAACTGTACCGCTACAATATGTACGGAGCGCCTACCTGCCATGAGAACCGGGAGGCAGGACTGACCGAGAGCTGGGAATATTCCCCACAGGGACTGCTGACCAGCGCCATTGGCGGAGGCATGCGCTACGAATATGCCTATTATGCAAACGGCAGCCTGAAGGAGAAGAGAGCCAGTGGAAGGACACTGCTGTCCTATACCTATGATGCAGATGGCAGAAGGACCAGCCAGTGTGACCTGACAGGTAAAATCACACAGTATCAGTATACTCCGGGGGGACAGTTGTCCCGGGTCATGGAAAATGGCAGACCACTGGCAGGATACCGTTATAATGAAGATGGAACGGTCAGAAGTCTCACCCTGGGAAGCAGTCTGTACACAGAATACACCTATGATATGGACAAGAACCTGAGCCGTATGTGGACAAGACTGGGAGAAGATACCCTTCTTGTGGATAATTCATATCAGTATGATGGCAACGGCAACCGTACACAGAAGCAGACACGGGACGGACTGACAGGATATGCCTATGATGCGAACAACCGTCTGGTGGAAGTGGCATATCCGGGCATGAATGGTGTCACTGACACGGAATACCTGCATTATGACCATGCAGGCAACAGGACAGAACGTATCCGTGGAAATGCCCATGAATATTATCATTATGATGCCTGCAACCGTCTGACGGAGATAACAGACGGCATCAGACAGGTGAAGCACTATACCTACGATAACAGCGGAAATATGCTCTCAGATGGTGAGATGTCTTATCTCTATGACGGTTTCGGAAGACTGGAACAGGTGACAAAGGCAGACGGAAGCTTCCAGAAGAACCATTATAATGCATAAGGACTGCGTGCAGAGATGGAGGAAAACGGACAACTGGTGAAATTCCTCTACAATGAGGACAGGGAAGAAGTAGCCGAGGAGGAATCCGATGGCAATGTGATCCGCTATATCCGTGGACTGGGACTGATCAGCTCCGACAGCGAGAAGGCGAAGACCTATTATCACTATGTATCTGATGAGCAGGGAAGTATCACCCATGTCATCAATGGTGAGGACAAGGAAAGCGGAGAACTTCCACAGGAGAACGTACAGCCGCAAGTACTTAACCATTATGAATATGATGCATTCGGAAATACCGTAAGCTGTGAAGAACAGGTACATAACCGTTTCCGTTATACGGGAGAGCAGTACGACCCGTTGACAGGGCAGTATTACCTCAGGGCAAGATATTATAACCCTGTCATTGCCAGATTCACACAGGAAGATACCTACTATGGTGACGGACTGAACCTGTATACCTACTGTCAGAACAACCCGATCCTCTACCATGACCCGACAGGACACGGTACGAAGGGAGAACAGCCCATACAGCAGGAATGAACAGCAGTATATTGAGGTGGGGAGCAGATCCGATACCGCCAGACTTGCAGCACAGTGTTACCCTGATGCAAAGTCAAAGCAGGATCTGTATAATAAGTACAAGAAACAGGGCTACAGCGCACAGGATGCCAAAAAACTGGCAAACCGTGAAATCATCCATGGAGAAGAAGCAACAAAGAAGTACATAAAAGATAACAATGTAAAGAAGAGCGGCCCTGACTATACAGCAACCTCTCCAAGGGATAATGTTAACACCGACTGGAGAACCCAGGAAAGAGTGAATGCGCAAAACAATAATAGAAAAACTATAAGCTCAGTAAATGATTTAACTGAAACTCAGAAAGATGCAATAGTAAGATATACAGGAGACGATTATAAAAAATATAAATAATTCATTACGGGGACTAGAAACTGCTACTGCAAAAAAATCAAACAACAATAGATATTATGAAAAGTGCATTGAAAAATGCATCACTTCCACAAAATATGACATTATATCGGGGAACATCCACTGAGGCATTAGGTAATTTAAAAAATCTTTCACCAGAGCAATTGGTAGGAAAACAGTTTGTAGAAGCAGGATTTATGAGTACCTCAGCTAATAAACAGGTTGCAAATGGAACTTTTAGTGGTAATATGCAGATTACAATTAAAAAAGCACAAAAGGAGCAAAGGCATTGAATATATCATCTATAAGTCAATATGAAGGTGAGGCAGAGATATTATTTAATGCTGGTCAGAAAATGGTTATTACAGATGCAAAAAATGTAAATGGTATATTGCATATAACAGTTAATGTAAAATAGGGTGAGAGAATGGAAAGAAAGAGAAGACAAATTCCTTTAATCGAGAGATGGGAGTCAGATATAAAAGCATACGAAAAAACGTTGAGGTAAAAACAGCAAGTCCACAATGTACTAAATGTAAAAATGTAATAAAAGCAGATGCATTACATTGCTGTATTTACAAAGATGAACAGAAACCCGAATATGTTCTGTTTTTGTGAAAAAGAATGTTCTTCCTTTGAAAGCATAGATAATTTGCAAATAGAAAATTTAAGTGATGAAGAATCTAAATTATATGGAGGAATTCTGGGATTTTGCATTGGAGATATGTTAGGTGTTCCAGTTGAATTTTCAACACGCAAAAAGAGCGGTTGATAGATGAAGTAAAGAAGAGTTAAGAGCATATGGAACCTATCACCAGCCATTTGGTACATGGTCAGATGATACTTCTATGACATTATGTCTGATCGATGCGATCAATACGGGATTTACACTCCAAAAACTGGCAGATAATTTTTTGAAATATTGTTATGAAGGCGCTTTTACGCCATATAAATGAAGTTTTTGATATAGGAACATCTACTAAGAATGCTATTCAAAATATAAAAAATGGAATGAATCTTGCAGAGTGTGGAGGGAGTAAAAAAGAAAGCGATAATGGAAACGGTTCGCTAATGAGAGTATTGCCACTTGCATACATTGGTGCATTTACTGAGAAAAAAGATTTAAAAAAGATAACGGAGAGTGTTTCTTCATTAACGCATGCGCATAAAGAGCCAGACTGGCAGCCGAGTGTTACCCGGATACAAACTCCAAGAAATCCCTGTATGATAAATACAAGAATCAGGGCTACAATGCACAGGAGGCCAAGAAGCTGGCAAACTATGAGATTGTCCATGGTGAGGAGAGGGCAAAGAACTATGCTGCCAACAATGTAAAGAAGAGCGGTCCTGATTACACAGCGACTTCTCCAAGAGATAACGTCAATACTGACTGGAGAACCCAGGAAAGGCTTAATGCGCAAAGGGAAGCTGGAGCAGGTGGACACCCACCACCTAAAAACAAACCACGGTCTTTAAATTAATCGAAAAGGCTTTCATTGAAGGTGATATTATACATGGATTAATTTAGAGACCTCAGAACTGGGAACACAAAAGAGCATCTGAAACAAATGTAATAATTTTGTAACATTTTCCTTAACGCCCCAAAACATCCATGTTACAATGGCACTCACCAGGGGGATAAGGGGGATGAAAAGTTCTCGTAATACCTAAACAAAAAACAGAATCGAGAATGTTCTATTGGCGACCGCCATGGAACATCTCGATTTTTCTGTTACGGATCTCCCTTGACCGGTTCGATGGCAGCACCGGCTACTACCTCTACGATGCCAGAGGAAGCGTCTCCGGCATCACCAATGAAGGAGAACAGATGCCAAAGGTGCAGTGGAAGAATTCCATTACGATAAAGAAGGCAGGATGTGTGAGCATACGGATCGTGACGGCAGGAGAGAACTGTACCGTTATAACATGTACGGAGCGCCTACCTGTCATGAGAACCGGGAGGCAGGACTGACTGAGAGCTGGGAATATTCCCCACAGGGACTGTTGGCCAGCGCTATTGGCGGGAGGCATGCGCTATGAGTATGCCTATTATGCAAATGGCAGCCTGAAGGAGAAGAGGGCCAGCGGAAGGATACTGCTGTCCTATACCTATGATGCAGATGGCAGAAGGACCAAGCCAGTGTGACCTGACAGGTAAAATCACACAGTACCAGTATACTCCGGGGACAGTTGTCCCAGGTCATGGAAAATGGCAGACCACTGGCAGGATACCGTTATAATGAAGACGGAACGGTCAGAAGTCTCACCCTGGGAAGCAGTCTGTACACAGAATACACCTATGATATGGACAAGAACCTGAGCCGTATGTGGACAAGACTGGGAAAAAGATACCCTTCTTGTGGATAATTCATATCAGTATGATGGCAATGGCAACCGTACACAGAAGCAGACACAGGACGGACTGACAAGATATGCCTATGATGCGAACAACCGTCTGGTGGAAGTGGCATATCCGGGCATGAATGGTGTCACTGACATGGAATACCTGCATTATGACCATGCAGGCAACAGGACAGAACGTATCCGTGGAAATGTCCATGAATATTATCATTATGATGCCTGCAACCGTCTGACAGAGATAACAGACGGCATCAGACAGGTGAAGCACTATACCTATGATAACAGCGGAAATATGCTCTCAGATGGAGAAATGTCTTATCTCTATGACGGTTTCGGAAGGCTGGAACAGGTGACAAAGGCAGACGGAAACTTCCAGAAGAACCATTATGATGCAGAAGGACTGCGTGCAGAGATGGAGGAAAACGGACAACTGGTAAAATTCCTTTATAATGAGGACAGGAAAGCAGTAGCCGAAGAGGAGTCCGATGGCAATGTAATCCGTTATATCCGCGGACTGGGGCTGATAAGCTCTGACAGTGAGAAGGCGAAGACCTATTACCATTATGTATCTGATGAGCAGGGAAGCATCACCCATGTGATAAATGGTGAAGAGAAGGAAAGCGGGGAACTCCCACAGGAGGATGTACAGTCACGTGTATCAACCACTATGAATACGATGCATTCGGCAATACCATCAGATGTGAAGAGCAGGTGCACAACCGCTTCCGTTATACGGAGAGCAGTACGACCCTTGACAGGGCAGTATTACCTGAGGGCAAGATATTATAACCCTGTCATTGCCAGATTCACACAGGAAGATACCTACTATGGTGACGGACTGAACCTGTATACCTACTGTCAGAACAACCCGGTCCTCTACCATGACCCGACAGGACATGGAACAAAGGAGAACAGCCCATACAGCAGGAAAGAACAGCAGTATATTGATGTGGGAGCAGATCCGGATACCGCCAGACTTGCAGCACAGTGTTACCCGGATGCAAAATCGAAACAGGACTTATACAATAAGTACAAGAGTCAGGGATATAATGCAACAGATGCGAAGAAGCTGGCAAACTATGAGATTGTCCATGGTGAGGAGAGGGCAAAGAACTATGCTGCCAACAATGTAAAGAAGAGTGGTCCTGATTACACAGCGACTTCCCCAAGAGAGAATCGAATACCGACTGGAGAACCCAGAACAGGCTGAATGCGCAAAAGAAGGCAGGAGCAGGTAAGAGTGGTACGAATACTATTGATATGAGTAAGTATACTGAATTATCAAATGCAGAAGTTGTAGATATATTGAAAACAAAAGGTTTAGGTGAAGATGCAATAAATGATTTGATTACTTCGTTTGATGGCCCAATATACAAGAGAACAGGTTATGAAGGGGAAATATTTACAATCACAGAGTCGAAGGTTGGAGACGCCTCTGGTGTATTTGTAACAAGATGTTCGGCAGGAAGTACACCAACGGAAAGAATTAATAATTTGGCATTACCACCTAATAATTCAGCATTAATAGAGAGTCAAGTGGAATTGACAAGAACTCAGATATTGCTAGAGGGAAAAGTTGCACCTCAACGAGAATGGGCATTGATAGCAAATGATGGAATACCAAGAACAGGTGGTGCATGGCAAGTTGTTACTGATGGTGGAAAATATAGTAATGCAATAAGGAGATAGCCATGAAAAAGGAATTAGAATTATTATGTGATTATCTAAAAAAAAAATGGATATGAAGATGAAGACGGACTGAACCTGTACGAATACTGCAGGAATAATGCCATAACGTATAAAGATCCGACAGGGCAGTATGATCCCATTACCCGACGCATCTCAGGGCACGTTACTTCTTATACCCAAGTATAAAGAAGAGGGAATGAGTCTCCAGGAAGCCTACCAAAAGATGCGTAAGAGAATTAGGACTGGATAGTAAGTCCGGGTATAAAGACAGCGAAGAGGGTAGGTAATGGGAAAGATCCTTGGAGAATAAAGACAGCGGGGTTATGAGAAGTGGTAGAAACACAGCAACGACAATAAATTATTCTTATAAATTTGATAGGGAATTAGCCAATTTTAATGATGGTTATGAGATAAGAACAACTGTAGATAAGGATTTAATATTAGTGCAGTATAGTTCTGACGCACCAGCTGCATCCTTATGTTATTGGACAACGGTTGATGAAGCAAATAGAATTACAACATTGAATGATTATATGGATAAGTTGGCTTTATCAAAAGATTGGGGAAACAGAAATACTGTAAAAGTTGCGAAATTCCTGCTGGAATAGAGGTTAAGTATGCTGTAGGAACTGCAAGAGAACAATTATTGATTGCAGACCCTAGACCAGGTGGTGGAGTTCAATATTTGTTTAATCAATTTGATACAGATTGGATAACAGAGATTAGAAGCTTTTCAAATTAAAGGAGATTGCTATTTGGATAACAGACAAGAATTATTGAAAAAGTTGCATCTATTGGTACAAAGAAATTGATAAAGCCAAGGAAATGGTAGATGAAGAAAAAAGTCAATACTTAAATAACTATGAAAATAGGATTGAAGCCTTAATAAAAAAATTACAGGATGGTACATTACCTGCTTCTAAAGGTGGGCTTATTGGTACAATGAGAGGAATTTCAGAATATGACAGTTTGGCTTCTATAAAAGCGTTGTATGATGCAGCATCCGATGTGGATTTATTTTATAGCAAAAGAATGTCAAAAATGGTAATATATTATTTTAAATTATGTTTCCACTTAAGGACAACCACCACCTAAAAAATAAACCACAGTCTTCAAATTATTCGGAATGGTTCTCACTGATGGTGATGTAATCCATGTAGATTAATTTGAAGACCCTAGGGCGAAATTTTCCATTTGGGTGCACTTAAGGACATCCGAAATCAAAACTGAATATTTAGTTCCAATATGGTAAACTTTTAAGCAGATGTAACAGTCGGCTTTGGGAAGTGTATTCATTTTTCGGGGTAGGAGCATCGGCTTGGATAATTAAAAGGGTAAAGATTCTTTGTCAAGAGTGGTAGTTTATCAAATTATTATAATCAGATGGAAGTCCCATATGGCCACCTAATAGAGGATTTGATGGAAATCAATAAAAGTTACATTAGAACCTGGTACTTTAATCGATAGATATGGATATGATGGAGGAACGTTTGTTTCACCGAAAGGAATACCCTATACGGAAAGATCATTGCCAATAGGAACAGACAAAAAACCGTATACAGTCTTTGAAGTTGTTAAGCCAGTTGAGGTACAAGCTGGAAAAATAGCTCCGTGGTTTGGTGAAAAAGGAGGCGGAATTCAATACGAATTTAGTCAAAAAAAATATCAGATTTATTACAACAAGGAATATTACGAAAGGTGTAAAATTAGCATGAACAAACAAAAATTGGAAGAAGTATTATTATTAAATAAAGTTCCAAAAGACTTATATTCTCTTTCAGGAGGTTTGCCTAATGAATCGTATTGTTTGGAAAAAAAGAAAAAAATAGATGGCATGTATACTATAGCGAAAGAGGAATAAAGACAAATGTAGGATATTTTGAAAATGAAGAAGCAGCATGCGAGTGTTTGTTAAAAGAAATTAGGAAAAATAGTAAGTATAGTCTAGTTATTTTTTGACAATAAGTATATCCGAACTGAATATTGTTTTATCATAGATGCAGAACACATTGTTTTCATGGCACTTGGTGCTGTGGAGATGATGCGTTTTTGTAACGGCTGGTAGAGGATGTTTCCTTCTTCTTTTTTTATTTATTATGTATCCACATAAGGACAACCAACCTCCTTTCCCTTGTAACCAACAACCACTATCGTAATAGAGTAATAAGTAAATGATAAATACTGACTAAATCCCAAACTCGCCGAAGGCGCTCCAGTTAATGTTGAGGTCTTTTTGATAGTCTAGGGCGAAATCAGCAGGAGACTGTGACCTACAGTTATGACAGGCAGGGCAATATGCTCTCTGATGGCAGGAACCGGTATGCCTATGATGACTTCGGAAGACTGGTATCGACTGTTATATTGCTGTATTATACTTTGATGCATGTATTTTTCAGGAGGAAAAAGGAAAAGCGAGTTTTCTAATAGATAAAGAGCGTGTATCAAAAGAATTACAGGAGAAGATTCGTAAAAGAGGAAAATAAACTACGAAAATCAGTTGAATTTGAGAATGGAATGAAGAAGAATAATCCTTGGAATACTATTATGAGGTTTAATAAGTATTATCAAAAAAGTATGGAATATGTATAATTTAATTGTGATTATACTTTTGAACCTTCAAAAAGCCAATAACTTCAACCCGTCTATCATTTAATTGTTAACCACTATGGATGTTGTGAAAGGGTGCGTTTCGTTTTTTTGAGTGAAGTATTATTATAAAAGTAGTAACTGTTCTATAATGAGTATATCTATTATGGAGACGGACTGAACCTGTACGAATACTGCAGGAATAATACCATAACGTATAAAGATCCGACAGGGCATAATATCTGCCCAACGCAGAGGGACTTATACCACAAGTATAAAGAAGAGGGAATGAGACCCCAGGAAGCCTACCAAAAGATGCGTAAGGAATTAGGACTGGACAATAAGTCCGGATACAAAGACAGTGGAGTAGGTAATGGGAAAGATCCTGGAGGGGTTATGAGAGTGGCACTACTTCTAGTAAGGGTGGCAATGATTCAATATTAGCTTTGCCAGCTCCTAGTGGAACTAATCCTTGGTTGGAAAAAATCAGACATTGTATCTATGCCAGCTCCAGATGATTGTTATATAGATATGGCTTTGGCACCTGGACAAAATAAACCAGGTGGATGGGGACACTTGATAGTATTCCAGATGTAGATTATGTAAGAAATAGCCTTGCTGTTACACCTGAGTTTAAACCGGAGGTTGGATATGTACAGAGATATAAAATACCTAAAGGGGTAAGAATTCAAGTAGGTACAGTAGGACAACAGCAATATAAAGGAAAAAATATATGTTGGCGGTGGAAATCAGGTTCAAATATTAAAT
>VOFC01006577.1_pt1 | contig 24350 bp, 45 predicted proteins | sample 5384161 | NCBI WGS metagenome assembly VOFC01 (sample SAMN12384722, study PRJNA508395) | human gut metagenome | isolation source: healthy gut B | host: Homo sapiens | reverse complement strand
TCCAAATTTTACCGTTTCCTGTATCACTTAACATGCAAATCAATCTTCTTTATCTGTCTTCTTTCTTCCAATGGAACATCTGGAATATCGCTTTCCTCTATGGGTAGTCAGCACTTCTGTTGTAATTTCTGTTTCGTCCATCTGACATATTCTTTCTGCCAGATTCATCTCTGCTTCTTCCAACATTTTTCTAGCAAATCTTCCGTTTCCATAGTCTCTGCTTTCTTTTACGCTCTCGAAATTCTTTTTTTTAACTTTTTCATTCCTGCCTCTGTGATTGTCATTTGTTTTCTTGAAAGCATCAATTTTGTAATCTCACAAAGTTCCTCAACAGTGTAATCATCAAATTCTACGCTAAATGCAATTCTGGAACGCATACCCGGATTTCTGTCAAGAAACGCCTTCATTGGTTCCGGATAACCGGCAAAGATTACAATCACATTATCCCTATGATTTTCCATCTCCTGAACGATCGTATTGATTGCCTCATCGCCAAATCCATTGTCATAGCCGTCACACAGTGAATAAGCCTCATCAATAAAAAGGACTCCTCCTTGTGCTTCTTTAAACTTTTTCTTAACTAACGGTGCCGTAGCTCCTACGTGTTCACCCACAAGATCTGCACGCCCTACCTCTACAAACACACCTGTTGATAATATTTTCTCATCTTTCATAATCTCTGCAAACAATCTGGCTACAGTAGTCTTTGCTGTTCCCGGATTTCCTGTAAAGACCATGTGTGTAAAGAAGCGTTATCCCTTTGAAGACCTTTCTCCATACAAAGCTTGTTTATCTTATGTTTGGCAATCGCTTTATGGATTACTGTTTTAACAGAAGCTAATCCCACCATTTCGTCTAATTCTTTTCTGGCTATTCCTGATTCTCTTTCCTTCTTTTCTCCTTCTCCCAACATCTGTATATCCGACTTCGTAACCTGAAAAAGCTCTTCCTTTTTGAATGTCACTCGCGCTTTCGCTTGTTGAAAGCAGCCTTACTGACTGTTGTCTAACCGCACGTTCCATCAGATTACGGACATATCTTCCATTCCCAAAATCATCAACATTTCTAACTTTTTCAAAGATATAATGCGCCTCTTTGATTGCGTCATCTGTCACACAGAATCCTTTTTCATGGATCATCAGCTTAAAAATATCTGTAAGTTCCTCTGTCGTATAATCCGGAAAATCAATCCAATATGGGATTCGGCTTTTCAACCCTTCATTCCTCTTCATGAATGCTTTCATTCTTTCATTGTATCCTGCAAGAATAACAATTACATCTTCCCTTTGATTTTCCATTTCCTGAAGCAGTACTGTAATAGCTGTGTCACTCTTCATAGCGTATGCTTCATCTATGAATAAAACACCGCCTTTAGCTGCTATAAAAGCTTCTCGTATGGCACTTACGCATCCCATGCCATCTAAATCCATTCCTCCACGTTCAACAAATGCACCACTTTTAAAATGCCTTTTTCTTTTGTAATTCCTGCAAATAATTTCGCAACTGTAGTTTTGGCACTTCCCGGGTTCCCGCCAAAAATCATATGCATCGAACTGGTATGATAATCATTTCCTTTTCGTTTTTTTCGTTCTTTTTTCAACAATATCTGCCGTAATAATCTTATCAATCTGCTCTTTTTACAATTTTCAGGCCAATCATGTTATTTAACTTTTCATAAGCGGATACTTCATTTTCATCTCTGTCCAACAAGAAATCTTCCGAAAAATTGTAATCATATGCTTTCAATATATTTTTATTTAGACACCATGCTTCAAACTGCTCGTAAGCCCTCAATACATCTGTCTGCGAAAAAAACTTATGTCCTGGAAACAATGCCATGAACTCCTGTGCCTGTCCTGCATATTTTTGAATATTCGGATTTTTCAATCAACCTCTGCATATAATCGACCGCTGCTTTTCTATCCCCTGTTCCTTCTCTTAACATAATCGTCATCATATATCTTTTTTAACTGTGGCAAGAGATAATAGGCAAATCCCGGATGATCCATATCATATGTAAATACAAACAGGCATTGGTTCCGATACTTCTTTATAAGTTTCTCCAGATATTGACTTGCCATTACATAATCAACCGGATCACACCCAAACTTTTCAGATAAATCTAAGACAATCACTCCGCCATAACTGTTTTCGATAATTTCTTCAAGATGGTTATTTTTCCTAAACAGATTAGGTTCTATTTCACTGACGATTTCCATTCTTCTGCTGTTGATTCGATTCGCTTTGCGTAAGTTCTGAACAAAACTTCTGTCATTTCACCTGCTGCTTCAAAGCTACGACTGGATATCACATAATGAACCAAATTTCCACTGTATTCAGATAGATTTGCATGCGCCTTTATATTTCTCAGTTCCTCCACAAAATCCTGATGGTAGATACTGCAGATCTCACACTCCTGTTCAGAAATAATACGCTCCTTAAAATCATAAGGAAATGGTCTTGTATCATTCATACAAGAATAATAATAGATCCATAAATTTGACGATTCTATGATCCGATTAGAATAATCAAAACATCTTCTTCTTTTTACATTCAAGAAAACATTCCATGAACTGATGCAGCGTTATCTCAAATGGCTCTACTTTTTTTACCTGCTTTATTCCAAATGTATCTCGCAACATTTCAAGAATACCTTCATATACGTTTTGAAATTCAACTTTGTTCATCGAAAGAGAAGATTGCTGAGAGCAGATTGTCCTCTTCCCGATACACTAAAAACGTCCTGTTATTTTTCATATTCTGATACATATACGAGTTAATAGATTCGAGTACATTGTCGTATCCATAGTGTTGGAGTTCGATTTTTGCATTCTCCTTAATCTCCTCTACATTTGTACCCAACTTAAAACCATAATATCTCATACTTTTTCCTCCCACTGAAGAACCTGTTTTTGAATATCATCTATTCTTGTTATATCTGATATCATAAAAATAATAGGACATTTTATGTCTTAATTTCCATGAGCTAATTAATTTTTGAAACAAATGTATCTTATTAGAGCGAGAGACCAACACCTCTCGCTCCAATTATTTGATTCGTCTTTCCAAAGCCTCTTTCATCCGTTCTTTCAATATCAGTTTCGTTTTATCGCCTTCCAGAATCTCCAGACAATCTATATACTGCATCAGCCAAAAAGAAAACGCTTTGATATTTATTTTCGGGAATTTTAGTCGCACCATTTTCACTGATTTATTTTCTAACTGATCTGTTTCTCTATTTTTCACTTGCTTTTCCGAATAATAAGTTCCCAGAATTTCATACAATTCATTTTCCTGTGCTCCAAACCAGTCCACAATCTGCGTAACCTGTTCCTCTTCAAATCCAATTATGACATCTTCTTTTAACATCCCAGAATAAAAATAAGGATTTGCTGTCATAAACTTCTGCGGATTCATCCACTCAATATTCTGCACTTCTTCACTTTTCAGATTATCCAGTATCTGGATTGCACTCATCAAATCAATCCGATAGAACAGAAAATCCGGGACATTTACCTTTTTGGCCATCAAATAATATCGCCCATTACTCATCATAATTTGAAAAGGTGACACACATCGCTTCTGATCGCCAGTCGGCTTCAGATGAAATTCTTCATCTTCATATCGGTACGCCTCTAATTTAAACTTAATTTTCTTCCTTCTGTCGATTGCATCCTGAATCTCCACACATTCTTCATGACATTTATGCCACCATCATCACTTTCTGAATACGGCATATATTCTACGATTTGTTTCATAAAATCTGTCATGTTCTTCACCTGACCGCAACCAAAAATATCCTGAAGATTACTATAATAATCCGGCTTAAATTCCGGTGTTAAAACCTTGAATAGATTACCGCATCCATCAAAAATCTTGGGAATTCTCCCGGTACATCTTCCACAATTTTTTTTCTCATACCAGTAGCCCGTTATCTTCCTTTTCCCTCTTTCTGAATCCAAGGTAATAATCATCCTTTTCTTTCAGGCCATTTCCTTCTTCGTCTAATTTTATCTGCTCGATTTCCTCGTCTGTACCAAGTAATTGTCGCAGCTTCCGGGATACACTTCGAGAATCTATCGTGCGAGGAAGCTCATTTGCTTCCCCTGCACGAATTTTTCTAAATCTTCCAGTTTGTCGTGTATTTCTGTCACTGTTGCTGGGTTTTGTTTTGTTGCACCAGTGGACTTTAGGGCTTGATTAATTCTTGTTCTTTAAATTTTGACATGTTTTTACCCCTTGACTACTTTTTTATCTCTCCTTCCAAAAAGATTACTTTTATGTTTTGCTTTTAATTCATTTAATTCAATAAAATCCATAAATGCATTACATATTTCCATCTCCGAATCATAAAAATTCACATGAGGATTATAATATATATTTGTACCCGATTCATCAATTTTTCCATCTCCATTTTTTGTAGATTCTGGATATAATTCATATGAGTACGTTATATTATTATTACATGCAAATTGAATTGATTTCAAAACACATTCAACTTGTTGTTCATTTTTGTTTAAAGCCATTCTAAAAAACATTAGATCATAATTACAGTTTCCTGTACTTGCTCTCAAATAGTTAAATAAATTCCCATAATATTTCACCTTTCCTTCACATTTTTTAAGCTCCATCCATCTTTCTTTTTAACAATCCCTCAAGTATATGTCTTACATTAAGCAATTTACCCAAAATCATTTTATCTATTTCATCTTTATTGCAGCACGGAATCAAATGAAAATTTCCAAGTTTTTTACTCCCATCAAAATAATAGGCATTTCCTTCATTTTTATTATCAAGAATATATTTTCCTTTCTCGTGCTTAGCAATATTTACTTCTTCTTCTCCAATATATAAATGTCCCTTATACTCTAATGCTTCCTTTATCGTCATGCGTTTTCTCCTTATTCTCTACAACCATCCCTCAAAGTCTTCCTCAAACACCAACGTCAGTGTCCTCAACAGTTCATTCTGAAAGATTCTTTCCTCTGAGTATCTAAGATTTCCGTCTTCATTCTTTTTCTGAATTTCCGAAAAATATTTTTCCTGATCGGTCATTTGCTTTTCATCCGGATAGCATGCAAGTTTTGCATCACACAATCCCATAGCGATTTCACTATATTCCTTCGGGCATGCCTTCTTTAGATCAAATGCACAATCAAAATATAGGATCTTAGGATTGATTTTCTTCCATCTTGTTACCACCCCTGGGATTTCGTACTTTCTTACAAACACTTCTGTTTCATCCACGATTTGTGTCAGTTTTTCCTTTACTTCTGTTTCTCCAAGGAATAGAACATCTACTTTCTTCCTGATATCCAGTAATTTTTCTCCCCATATAATCCCAAATATCAATTTCTTTTGTTCTTCTCTTCACTCGGAATCTCATTATAACCGGATGTTTTTTTCATATAAAGCCAATACATCCCAAAGCATTCCATAAACTGTTTTAATTGATGTTCTGAGTTCTTCTTCTCTCATAGGCGCCTCCTACTTTGTGCTGTTTTTTGTTGTTGATGCCATTATATCATATTTAAGACATTTTTTGTCCTATTTATGCCTTGCTATTATTTTTTTTAATTTTTTCTGTTAAACAGCAAATTCCTTTGCAAACACCTCATAATTCAATGTATTTCTCGACGAACAGTAAATGGCTAATTCGATAGTTTCAAAATCATATTTATGTTCGTCAATTGCTGCATGCATTGCTTTCGCAACCAACTCCGGCGGATTTGCAAAGGCTCCACATCCAAAAAGCTCCCAAAATAATAACGTCCGATTTCGCACTACTTGCTATGTCTAAGACTCGATTTATTCTCTTCTTATATATATCAAACAATTTTTTATCCGTAACAGTCTTTTTTCCAGTTTTTATCATACTGTAACATATATCTCAAATTTGGTGCTGCACAACTAATTACATCTACATCAAACCAGTCTTTCTCCGATAAAAGAACCGGTTTGGCAGTATCGCTCTTAAATACCGTCACGTCGCACGTTTGTATGCAATCATCATTATAAAAAGAATTCATCTTTCCTGTTTTCAATGCATATCTGTGTTTTTTATGAAATGCTTCTGTAATCTCACTTGTTGATATACATTTGTACAAAGTACTGATTCTACATAAGCATTCTTCCTGAGCACTGGCTCCTTTTGTCACCCCGCCACCCGGATTGGTTGCTGAAGCAAAGTTTAACACACTGATATGTTTCCCCTATATGCAGAAGCCGCCTCAAAGCTTCTTTTTCTTTGAAACGATAATCTTTGCTTCTTTTTTCCGTTTCATTCCCGTATATAAGATTCTCCAAAATGTCGTCTGCATTTTTCCTCAGAAATTACTCTGTTACATGCCATAGAACTTTTAATCTTATCAACTATTCTCCGATTATTTTCTCACATCCATACTGTATTTTCAAATATCTTTATCAACTCTTCTCTATCCATCTACTCTCCTTTTTCTTCATACATAAAACTCTTCTTTTGTTTCTAAGCATAGACATCCTAATTTTCCATTTCTAAAACCACATCCGCAATCACACATGATAAGATTCCCTTTTTCATTTCTCCAAATCTTATGATTCGCAGTGTTTCTATGTCCACAGATTGAAATATACCCTTCTATACCATTATGAAGATACTCTGCATTCATCTCATTTCCCATTAAATAATAATACTTATTCTCTGTGCATTCAGGCTTTGATGTCATCGCATGCGCAAGCAGATATTTTTCATTATTCACCTGAACACTCAGCTGAAGTGGCCAGGTTAAAATTTGTCTTGCAAGATTCTGAACATCCACCTCTACCAACCTTCGAGTAAGACATCGAAATGTATTGTACTGATATGGTTCTGTTTTTCTTCTTTTCCACTCCGGTATTTGATAAAATTTAAAAAAATGTATGCCGCCAACCATTCGTCATGATTCCTCTAATCATAGAGCAATTGTCTCCCAGTTCCATTACTTTAAAATATAAATCTACCGGATTCGGATTGTAATCAGAACGATCAAATAAGTCTCCTAAGATGAACAACTTGTCCTCTTTGGAAAATTCAATCATCTTTAATAATTCACAAAACTTTTGATAATCATTATGAATATCACTAACGACATAATGCATTTTCTCCTATAACATTTTTTGCCACAGATTCGGATAATCTCTAAGATTAAGACGAGATTCTTCTCTCCAGATAGGCTCTCCCCAATGACGATAATCACATATGTCCCACGATTCATTTTTTTTTCCGATAATGGTTCGATTTTCCAGTCAGACTATCATAAGCGATTCCTTTTTGTTCTTCGCCGAATCTTTCTATTTTCCAGCTTTTTAGCAAATCGATCTTTATCCCCTTTATATAACTGGTGTATGTTTATAGCTTCGACTCATAATATACAGTCTCCATATTCAACATATTTTCTTTTTTTATCCCGATGTCTACAGCATAATATCTTCTGGCTTTTGGGCTTCTTCCATCATCTTTTCTGATAAGCTTTTTTCTCTACACACTTCAGCATATTTTCTGGCATATTTCAGAACCAAGTCTGTGCAAAATTCTTTTCCGTTACTTTTATGACTCAAATAATCTCCCAACGCTTCCGTTGCATATCTCAAAGCCTGTCTTTTTTGGATCATCTTCTATATATGTTGGAAATTCCACTTCAAGATACAATGGATTAATATGTTCATGTGACCAGATTCCTGATTCTGTTAGTTTATAACAAATCATCTGTATATCTGAAAAATCAACATACCAATTTTTTCTCTTCTATACGATTCAGATACCGATTCCAATCTGCTTCTCCCTCTGCCAGAACATAATATGAACCATTCCTTATATCTTTTACCGTCGTACCAGCTTGTAATGGACAAGGCATTTTTATAAAATGATATTCGAATCGTTCCACTTGATAGCTATCTACAATTTTTTCATCTTCTGGAAGCTCATAAGAATTGAATTGTTCTATTTCTCCACTCATATTTAAAGTAACAGATGCTACCGCAGTACCGTCATATGCACAGTATTCTTCCGTCTCAAAACCCAAATTTGGATTTCCTCGCAACGGATTGCGTACAATTTCATCTGCATCTGTGGCTACAATCAACTGCTTACTTATCCGACATTTCAGCTCATATGTCTGCATATGTTTTTTTGCATATTTTAAAGCTCTGTTATAATCAGAAAAAAAATCCACCATTCTCATATTCCAGATCTTCGACAACATAGACATATTTTCCGGACTGATTATGGATAAATGTTTTAAATGTCCTTTTTCATAATTCAACCGTTCGTTAATTTGTCTTCTTAGAGTTTCATCCTTCGTTTCTTCCGACAGCTCCTCCAAGGCATCTAAAATTTCCTGCCTGAGTCTGCCTGGTGCATTCCAGATTAAAGGTTGCCTTCTGAAAATCTGTAAATGCAAAACCAATTTCTTCAAAACATTTTTTCATCCATTGAGATGGGACTATCTCAAACATCTTACTTCCTCCATACACAATTCCTGTTCTACCGAACCTGGAAAAGTCGCAAACTATATCTTATATCAACTCTCAAATTCTTCACGGATTTAACACTGGAAATAAAGAAGCTCATTCTCTATGGTAGTTAAGATTATTTAACTCGGATCTGTAAAATTGATAAGATCTACCATCTTCAGTGCTTATAATCACGCACCCCAGCCACCCATTCCGGATGGCGCACAAAACCCATAGGCAACAATTTTCTCAAATAATTCTTCTGTCAAATCTGATAATTTTAACTGTACTCTATCTTCAAATTTCATACTTGTCCTCCTCAGTTATTTTGCATCTTCCATTAACATCCGGATTTTTTCGAAATCATATTCTCTTATTATCTGGCTTCTTCAGTACATTTTTACTTCGTGATCTGTTACCACCACATCTGCTTCCATAGGATCTTCAACAATTTTTCTGCCATCATAGAAAAGAAATCATACATATTCATGACATCTGTAAGATGAAAATAATCTGTCAAGAACGAGAGATTTGTATCTCCAGCCACCCCTTGATTTACTATTTTTTTGCTACATTAAGCCAGACAAATTCATTCGTGAAAAGATCGATTCCAAACAGATATGCAAAGGTACTCTCACAATTCACAAGATATGCCGATTTTTACTGTCTTAGGTTCATATACTTGTCCACTATCATCCCAATCTCTCAGCATATACCCTCCTTTACAAAAGCATTTATTAAAGTTTTTCCCAGAATAAACGTTATCGCAAAAATCAAATATCGATATTCAGAATACTGTGCCTTGAATTCCGGAAGATTGATATCAAAGTATTCAGAACCTCCCAGATAACCGCTTGTTTCATCACCAGAATAGGTAATTGCTCCTGACTGGTGTCTCGACATCGTTCTCCAGGAAAATTCTCTCCGATTACCATCTTCTGTAAAGTGCAAATACCGAAAGATCAATATCGTTCACCTTCTCCCAATAGGTAAAATGCCCTTAGCTTTTTCCCTCGTCTATTGGAATCCTGCTTCCTTTAGAAAGAACACCCAATCCTCCTTGAAGTATTTTCTGCTAATGGAAGTGTATAATTTTTTCATGGAAGGTTCAATATATACCTTTCCAAGTCGATTTCTAAGTTTCTCAGAAAGTTTTGAACGAATCATTTTCCCAATTTCTTTTACCTGCTCTTCTGTAAGCCTGCTTTGACATTTCTTACTCTCCTCTGGTGTTTTCATAATGAACCTTCATGAGATTATGCTGTGTAAACTTGAAAAATACGTCCATCCTTTCTCTGCACTCCTTCATATCTAAACAATAATTGCAGCAAAATCAATGTACTGCAATCCTCTGGGAATTCCGAAAGGAATGTTTGCTCAGCTTCTCGATCCATACGGCTGATAATGTAATCCATATTTCAAGCAATGCAGATGTTCCTTTCTTTTCCCGCAATAATTCTGCTGCTTGCTGATATCTGTTTTCCTGCATCAGCTTTTCAAACTCACTGTATACAGACTCATTGCCTTTCGTTCTCATGGCATGTACAAATATTTCCGCCTCTTCGTTTTTCGGCTGATAATGAATATGATGTAAGAACCCATTCCATAGCTGCTTCTTTTCATAACATGTACAAATATCGCACCTGTCACCTCGAAACATTCTGTCCAGTAGTGCCGTTAAGAATTTTCTATCCTGATTTTTAAAATTCAGTTTTTTCGGATTATCATTGTGATAAGACCGATAATTCAATTCATCTACAATTTTGATAACATCCGACAGATTCAAACTGTCTGCCAGTGAAAGATTTTTCGTGTCAATTAAAAGTCTTACACAGGTGTTCTTTGATACAATATCCGGAATATTTTCAAGATGGTCACGAATAAATGTAAGTACAAGCGTATACTGCCTCTCACTCAATGGTCGCGAACCTGATAATAAATCCTTCACAATCACTCGTACCGTTTCTTCTGCTTCTTCCTCCGTTTGTATCACAAATTCCTGTACTTCTGTCTCTTCCTGAAAAGCCGCACGTTCAAAATCTTTTTCAAACATAGACTGCCCCGGCTCTTCAAAATTGCCAAGCCCATACGTATTAAAATAATGTGCAAGCTGATCAAATAATAATTCCTCTGTAGAAAGATTTCGGACACTCTGAGGGAATCCTCTATAAAACGGTTTCGGAACATTTTCTCCAAATCTTTTGATAGTTCTTTTACCATTCCGCAATGCACAAGCTCCCACCCTTTGTAATTTTTACGCCAAAGAAATGTGCCATTGCAAACAAAGTTTCAAAAAACATGCTTTTTCTTCTGTCTCTTCATCACTGACAAGAATATGCTTTTCAAACAAATAGTCTTTTGTATATTTCTTTCATGCCCGCACCTCTTTCTACTACTATACTTTAATCAATGCCGACTAATCTTGCCACTCAAATACACCTAATTTGAAGTAAGTAACAATAGCTGTCGGCATCCTTTTTAAGGCGATATTATCGGATTAAATCTGTGCTCTACCAACTGAGCTACAGAACTTTTTAAAGTTCTGGTGGGAGTCGAACCCACGACAACAAACTCCCAAAGAAGTAAATCCGATTAGCTGCCAAATATTTTTTATTTCGTTTCCATTTCTACTCCTTCCAAAATTTCTTCTAAAGTGCGTGGTGTATAATTCATATACGAAAGCATACATCCCACATTACATGCTTATCTCTGACCATCCCATTCCGGCAAAATTGTGAATTTCCCATTTTGATAGCCTTCCAACAGTTTTTCCCTCATATCGTTGTACCAGGCTCTCAACGTTGATTGTAAATAATATATTTCGTTTTTTCATTTTTATCGGTTTCTAAAATATTGCCAGTTTGTACATCCATATGAAAAATGATTTTTCCTTTATCTCCACCATAATACTCCATTGTCAAATAGTCATCTGCATCCTTTGCAAATACCATAATACTGTCATAAATAATAGATATGAGACGATATTCCGGGTTCCACCATAGTTCTTTTATATCTATCTCAGTTTTCTCTATCGGTAACCATGCCAACACACTATCAAATTCTAAAACTCCTCCTCGACTTTGTCTGAAACTTCCAGGTATTTTCCCGTGATCAGTACTCCATACCCCTGTGTCCCAACAACCAGCACTTAGATGCCCATCTTTTCAACAATCAAACAAACCTCAAAATCATCAGGAAGCCTGTCTTTTATATAATTAAAGCCTTTCAACGTTACTTCTCCCGGCTTATTTGATATAGCAAATACTTCATTTGTAATCATGCTTGTTTCTCCTTCATTATTTATATAGTGCATCATCGATTCAACGCAAGGTCTGTAAAAATAAATCTTTTCAACAGTTCTACTGACACTCCTTCTCCAAATATTGTTTTTATTACTAGCTTACAAGCCTCTTCACAATATCCATTTTTTCTATTTCATAATCTCCATTCAGTTCACGATGAAATCCTACAATTTTTTCTATTTAAAGTTCTGGGAAACAATTTATCTGTTCAAGTAAATCTTGTAACTCATTTTCAATTTTCTCTTTTTCATCTTCAGGAAACAATCTCACACGCATATCAATAATGGCCTGAGCCTGAAATTTCGAAAATGAAAACTGATTCATTAATTGTATCTTAGCGTTGAGACTGTCCTTTGAATGTTCCATTAAATAGAAAACCTGTCCTTGATGATCCTGAGCCCACTTTATCGCCTCCATAAATTCAAGTCTTTTAGTTAATTTTTTCCAATGTTCAATAATATATTCTGCAAAATCACCTAATACAACTCTGTCATCCCCTAGTGCCACCCTCCATGGGACTAATCGCCTTCCTGTTGCCTCTTCTACCAAAGCAGACAGTGAATTGATATCTGCAATAAATATGTCGTGACTCATAGAACGTTCTTTATTTCTTTGTCCCAATGCTTCAATCGGAAAACTATCCCAATTTCTGTAATAACAATAGTCATTAGCACTTCTCACTACTACATCAAAAGCTTTTTTATAGAAGCATTGATTTCAATATCATTTAATATATTCTGCAAAACATCATCAAAACTTATGCTATTTCGTTCTTCAAGTCGCTGATTAATTTCCTCCTCATGCTCAACTGGTATGATCATTCTTCCTTCAGAATTTCTAACCTGTCCCTTTTTATCCAGTATTTACGCTGTAATTCTGAAGGAATATCTTTTGCTAAACCATTAAATATTTCACCCTTATTTGTTTCAATAACAATTGAAGTATTTGGATACCAGTTCTCAAAGAACTCAAACAAATTCATCATAAAAAACATCCTTTTCGCTCATCAAAAATTCTTCATCCAAATCTTGTAAGTCAAACGTCTTATAATTCCCTCCTCACAAGAAATCCTTTTGTTTCTGCAACCTCAATGCTCACTTCAACACCGGCATTAAACTTTATAGCATCTTTAATACATCCTATAAAGCTTTTTTCTCCGTTATTTTTATATAGCGCATTTATCCTAAATTTACATATTTGTCATTACATATATCTTCTACAAAAAACACTGGTAACCTTCCATGATATATGTCATATAATACATCTTCTGAAATCTGTATATAACATTTACCCACTGGTGTATCTACTTTTTGCATATAATCTATTACAATAGAATTTTTCATTTTATCATTGATTTTCCCACAGATAGTACAATAGCTGTTGAGTGAAGTGTGAATTTTGTTTTCTTCCCAATTCCATTTATATCTAATTAGACATTCTTCATATTGATGCTTGTGTTTTGACTTCTTATTGGCTTTAGATATATCATTTTCTTTCCGTTTGAGATATTTGGGTATTTCTAAATCCAAACTAAGTTTTTCGCTCCAATTCTTCTCACCTTCCTCTATCACCAATCCAACTAAAACGAAAGCAGAAACTTCTGACATAATCTTGATGCTTTTTTCTTTTCTTGTGTTGTTCTATAAAGTTTTCAATCAAAATTTTTTCCTGTTTTCTTTCATGCTCCTTAATCAGTTTTCCCTTCTTCCCTAAGCTTTAATGTAATCCCTGAAAAGTATCGCCTCAACCGCAGGTGTTCTAGATGCAAATTCAGCTCTCTCAATACCATTGGTAATCAATAACCTTTCCCATATTTTTTTTATAATGTTCAAAATCAAACTTTTGATCATCGAGTATTATGAATTCTTCAATTTCCGGATGTAATTCAAGATACTCTTTTACGCCCTGTCCTCTTTTTACGCTCTTTATCAATGGTATGATCCGATATTTTCAATCCGCACTGCTCGAGTTTTGATACAAGATATCTGTAATCGTCATGATTTCTATCCAGCACTTTCCAATCAGATGAAAGTACAATGTCACCACCTCCACATTTTTCAATAGCATTTGCAAGGACTTTAACTCTTGCATCGTCTATTCCTGTGTATCCATAAGGTGTTCGTTTAACGGTTGTTCTTGTGTTTAATACACCATCAATATCAAGAAATACTACAAACCTCATATGACATCCTCCTAGCATATGCTTTTTTCTACTTTTTATAAAATCTTCATTGCTATTTACTAATTCGGATTATAAAAAAAATCAGACAAACTTTGTCCAATTTTTTCTATTAAAAAGTCCAATTTTATTTAAATTGTCTTTTTCTACTTTATTCGGTTTTCTAAAGCCCACTTCATCCGCTCTTTTAATGTTTTTTTCAATAAATCGCCCTCTAAAATCTCTACGCAATCCATATATTGCATTATCCAAAAGGAAAAGGCCATAACATTAACTTCTGGGAAACTTAACTTTACCATTTTTACTTTGACCATAGATATCTTTCCATTTCCCTTTTCTGGTTTTTTCCATATAATATGTCCCTAAGCATTCAAATAAACCATTCTCTTCTGTTCCAAACCAATCTACCACTTGTGTGATCTGTTGTTCCTCAAATCCAATTACAATGTCTTCTTTTTTCACCAGAGTAGAAAAAAGGATTTGATATCAGAAATTTCTGTGGATCTTTCCACTCAACTTGTCCCTGCACATCTCTTCTTTTTGTTTTTATTATCTTTATTTTATTCATCAAATCAATTCGATAAAATAAGAAATCTTGTGTTGTAGACTTTCTCTCATTTTTTGCGATCACATAATATCGTCCATTACTCATCATAATCTGCAGCGGTGACACACAGCGAACCTTGCTATTTTTAATATCTAACTCAATTGTTCCATCACTTGTATATCTATAAACACCAAGTTTAAACTCAATCTTTTTTGCATATCAATCGCTTTTGAACGATTAATACATTTTCATCACGTCAATTCCGCCTTCTGCAGAATATGGTTTTAAATCAACGATCTTTCGAGAAAACGTATTCAGTTCTTTCACCTGTCCCCGTACCAAACAATCTTTGAAGACTTGAATTGTAGTCTGGTTTGTATTCAGGATTTAACACTTTGAATAAATGACGGCATCAGCCAAAAATCTCGCGAGATATTTTGGCTGAGTCCCCCTTCCTCTCCATCTTTTCATCATACCAATACCCTGTTATATAAGTGCCTTTTATTCGCTTTCTTGAATCTAAATTATATTTTCCTTTGTCTACTATTCCAATTCCGTTCTCATCTATTATTTCATCTAACTCTTCATCTGATTTTCCCAGCAAGCTTCTCAGTCTCCGGCCTACAGTACGGACAGATGGCAAATCATTGGCATCATATTTATTTTTTAACGCTTCATATACTTTCTGTGCATTCGCCGGATATAGCTCTGACGTATTCATTGATTTTAATGTTTCGATAAGCTCTTCATCTTTGAGTCTATTCCATGCTCTATTTTCTTGCATCTATTCACACTCCTTATTTTCCCCAGATCATGCGCTTACTGTTATTTAGCGTATACTTTGAACACCCTCTCAAATGTCTTAAAATTACGATTATCTTTAGGACTACAATACACAGCAAATTCGATTACTTTAAACACATTCAAATATTCCTTGACTACATTTTTTTGCCGCAAGTGCTACTACTTCAGGGTTATTTAAAAAAGCACCACAGCCAAACGCACCTAAGATAATAACTTCATCTCCTCAGTGGCTGCTATATCCAAAATTCTACGCAGTCTTTTTTTCATGAATTAATAACAATTCCTTATCACTAATTTTTGTCTTCTTAACACCATCTCCTTGATTAAACCTGTTACTTGGCTTATCTCTTAAATTTGAGCTGCACAGGTGATAACATCAACTTTATACCAATCAGCCTCTGGCAATAATTCAGGCTTCTCCGTATCCGTTTTGAAAACCAGGACATCCGGTGTAAAAATGATATCATCATTATGAAGTGGATCTCGACTGGCACGATGTGGTCTGTAGAATCCGTCCCACATGTTTTGCTCATTCAGATTAAAATACAATCCCGAACAACGGCAAAGACACTCCTCCTGTGCATTGCTCCCCGCACAACTCCTCCACCCGGATTTGTAGCTGAAGCAAAATTATGAACTACCGTCTTCATACCCTTATATTCAGAAAGCCGCCTCAAACGTTCTTTTCTGTGAAACAATTACTCTGGCAGGGACACTTTTCTTTTCCTTCTTTTCCAAATCAATTGTGTCATCTTCTAATATTATTTTCTGCTTATTCGTAGAAGCTTTTACTGAAGCTTTGATTGTTTCATTATTCTTGACCAGTTTTCTGTATCTTTAAAAATCTCTATATTTTCATTTCTCCCCCAAAATCTGTTTTTTCCTCACTTCTATTCCAATCCAGAATTCCATTGCTATCTGATACTTAACTTGCTTTATTATAATAATAGCTCTAAAGAAGGGCTTCCCTTTGCCTTTTTTTAGAGCTATTTCAACTTTTATTATTTTTCCATCTTCTGGAGTCTTTTTACTAAAGTAGAAAATTCTATGTGATACTCATTCTTCACTTTTTGATTCTGCTAGTGTTCCATTATTTTTGACCGAAAGAATCGGCATCATTTTCTTATAAAGCATTACAAAATATGTAGTTGCAGCACGTTCTGTAACCTCTGCATCATAGATTCCTGTATTAACACCTAAAAGCAAAGTGTTCTATTCGAGCCAAATAACCTGACAGTTTTCTGTATTCGTCTACTATGGAATCATATTCTTGATGTGTATTCCAAAACTCTTCAACGGTTCCTTCTTTATTATTGATAAAGGCATTCTTTTCCTTTATAGAACTTTGCCATTGCACTGCAATATTTCTTATTTCTCCAAATGTATATTGATTTAAATTATCAAATACTTGCTCTTGAGTACATTCAGTGCATCTAGTGTCGCTTGCTTCTTTTCTCGTTGTTCACCTCTATATGTCACCAGTACTGTAAAAAAAATGTTGCAAATGATACAAGAACAGCAATTATTGAAATTAATACCTCCATTATTCTTTACACCTTTTTTTACAGTCTATATACATTCTTTTACCGCGCAAATAAATCAATCGACTAACATTTAAAAAGAATTCTTTACAATCATTTATTACTGGATTTTGCCATGAATGACCTTCGCAAAATGGAATAACTTTGTATTCAGAATCAACATAGTCCTGAAAATAAAGATTATCTACAAATTTTTTCCAACCAACTTCACCAACACCAAAATAGTCAAGCCATGCCTTACAGTTTTCTTTACTTCCGAGTTGTGAAGTAACTCCTCTATTCTCTCAACATTATTTTCAAAAAAATACTCGCGAATTTTCATTAATGTTAAATCCCAATAATCATAACTAGCATAATTTCCACTTCTGGCTGCATTAAATGATTTAGGTACAGCAACATAATTTCCTAATGTATGATATAAATTTAAAAAGTCTCTGCTCCTGAATTTTTTTAATCCTAGAAATAAAACTTTGTCTATCTTTTAGGTATAACTCAATGCAATATGCATCACTCACTCTATTTCTCGAACCGATTCCTTTTCTAAACCTATACTCTTGATCATTCTCGACTAACCTTTCAATCGAAATATTGATCGTTTTTGTGCAGATGTCATGGTATCCGATTGAATCCAATCTCCATCTAACATAAATTTTTTTCACATAAATCAGGCCACAAACTTTTATATATTTTTTGTAGTAAGCAACTTGACAAATCTGGATCTCCTACCTTGTTATATTTTTTCAGTATTTTTCTCTGCAAAATCAGAAGCCTCCTTATAACAGCACCCTATAAGTTCCTTTTTTGATGACCTATATGCAAAATATCGGTCAACTGGATTTTCAATCTTTTATAGCTATCGCATTCATTATCCATTGTAAAATCGAATACTATATTTTATCATCTCTCAAAAAATCTTTTAAATCCATTTTTTTATTTTACCTCTTCTTTCAATTTAATTTTTCATCTTTATAATACCACTTTTTAACTATTAAATCATCAACGCACTGATTAAAATTTTTTTTGTTTATTTTAATTTTTATTCAATACTCTTTTCAAAAACATCTCATCCTCTTATATAAAATACCTCCATATCATTCAACCGAATCGCCCCCCAAATTTCCATCTTTCTGATATCCTACCCACCAATCTATTCTAATCGTCCTTCCCAACGGCGATACCCATATCTTTCTATCCTCTCTGTCGCAGTATGTCCTACAACAGAGATAAACTCATTATGTTCTTCCATTCCTCTGATAAAACACTGGTAATGTCCATCCCCCATATAGAACCTGCTTTTGTCCCATATTCGCTCCGGCGTCAAATATGTCTGCGCATGTGCTATCTGGTATTTTCTCCCCTCAAGATCAAGATTGATATAATAAGACTTTTTCTTTTTATCCATTTTGCCAGATTTAGCAAATCAACTGCTGTCATCCGTTGTTCCATGATCGATAATGTATTGTATGAAATATATTCTCCTACTTTTTTCACCAGCATACTTTTCCATAATTTCTCTTGCCAGCCAAACATCATGGTTTCCTTGGATCACTTGAATATTAGGATGTTTTAAGATTTCAAAATACAATTCAACTGGTTGAGCACCACGATCAAAAATATCGCCAGCAACAATCAATATATCATCTTTCGAAAAATTAATTTTTTCCAATAACAATTTAAATCTATCAGCATCATTATGCATATCAGAAACAACATATACCTTTTTATTACCAACCTTTAAATTCATTTCGTCCTCTCTCGAAAAATTTATAACTATTCACTGTACTCCTGTTTCAAACGTCCTCATCTTCAAATAATGATTTTAGTCTATCTTGAATTTTTTTCTCTACACAGTATCTCTGTATCCGACTTTTCTGGTTCTATTTCATTAAGAATTTTTATTGCACCTCTAAATACTTCTTCTGTAACATTTATATCTGGTGAATCAACAGCCAATTTCAAGGACTCATCAACAACCACTTCCAAATCACATTTCCCAAACACTTCATAAAAATACATTTTTAAATCCTCTAATAGTCTTTTTGTATCTCATTCATCACAAACAGGCCACAATAATTTCCAATGCTCCTTTTCTGCATGATCTGGTTTATGTATGCATTCTCCTTCCATGAAACAGATTTCATTTCTCTTTTCACAATATTGAATACCATTCATATCCGTTGTGCGAAGATCATTTTCGCTGTCATTTACTAAACAGACATTCTTCGGAATCTTATTCTTCACAATAATTGCTTCTAATAATTCAAAAGTCATATATTTCTCCATTTCTAATCAAAATCATTCTATTATATTTCAGAGCTACTTTTTACAATGAGATCCGCCCACTGTATAAAATTTCCATATGATTCTAATTCTTTTCTTAGCGAATAATTATTTGGTGCATACTTAGACAATAGAACTAATGCTAAAACTGTTATTTTTCTTGCTCCACCAGTCGCTTTATTTTTGATAAAATTTCTTCAATCTCTTCTTTTTTTCGTTGTATATGTATTTTGAGTCGCCATAAGCCATAAATAATCGATAACGACCATGCTCATTTTAGAAGAATTATTTCTGCTTTTCACTATGTTCTCCAACTCGTCAATTGATAGTGCAGGAGTATTATTTACTTCAACTGTTAATTCCGGATGTAGACTTTTAAACTCATCCGATTCCAATTTTTATGAAAAGTACAAAATATTATTGGAATTATTTTGTTTCACATATTCACATACTTCTGCTGCATACTCAGAATTTTCTTCGCTATTCCGACCTACAAGAACCACAAATTTTTTCTTTTGACAACACTTCCGCCAATTCTCTTGGTACCATGCATATGGGTCTATTTTTCAGCATTATTTCTCCTCAAAAGGCTTTCCGGCTCTGCTTTGATTCTCTGCCATATTATTTTTTCCTCCGGCGTCAGCTGTTCGTTTATAACAATTAGTAAAGGAAGCTCTGTATGTACTTTCCAAAACAATGTATCCTTTAGTGAACAATTTCCACAGGTTCTTGGTCCCAATAGTCCAAATCCTCCAAAATGTGGCGGGTAGTCCCATCCCGCATCCAAAGCCTCCTTTGCAGTGATGAACTCTTTTTTTCCACACACTTCACAATAATGCCAAAATGGTCTGGTGTTCATGCTCTCTATGAGCTGACGGTGGTTATGTTCTCTTTCATCTTCCCTACGAATCCATGTATCTTCTTCCGTCAGTTTCTGTCTTGCCTATTTCACAATTTCTGGCTTTATATCATCCATCCGAAGTATGATTTCATCATCGACCACCTCAAAGATTGCATCAAATCCTCCGCAGGATTCGGAAATTCCATCTGCTTCTTTTGATTTTCATATACTTCTATATTTTCTATATCCTCTCGTTTCTTGCTGTTCTCAATCCAACGTTCATTACTCGGATGCATCACATACACTTCTATTTTCACATCCATTTCCTTGCGTATTTCGTCAATATAAGCTATCCGCCGCTTTGCTTTAAAGAAGGTCTGTTCAGCTATTACATCATTGCCTTGCTTCAGTTCATTTATAATGTCATGAAGATGCTTCTCATTCGCTTTTTAAGACAACGAAACTGTTCTTCAAATGTAATCCGCTCCTTGTTACCATGTTCATCATAAACCTTTTGCTGATAATCATAAACATCAAGAACAACAGCCTTTTCGTTAGCCAAATGATGTTCTATAAAATAAGTTTTCCCCGCTGCATTTGCACCAATCACAAAAGGTTAATTTCTGCATATTGCTCCCCTCACATTTTCTATATCTGTCCTCCTGTATCCGACAAAACAATCACCATTCTCTTATTCATGCAAGAATCATAACCTCTTTTTCCAGAGCCTTTATAATATCCTTATCGTTTTCGTCAAAATTGTCCTCCATACCTATACCGAAAACAAATTTATCATTATACTCATCAGGAATATCTCTTTTCCATTCATATAACTTGTACGACCAGTCCTCTCTATTAACAGCAGCAAAATTACGACCTATCTGTAAGTATGGTTTAATATCTTTGAATAAAAGAACCTCTTCTGCTTTTCTTTCTATATCACGTGGAGTTTTATGAAGAACAATCTCAATTGCAGGCTCAAAAGTACACTCCTTCATTTTTATTGAACTATTCGTGTCATCCAAATTTTGGGGAGAAGTGTATACATCCTTAGAAAATTCAACATCGATCATTCCTATTCCATACACATATAAATCCTTATATTTTTCAGTCGGAATATCCGAAATCATCAAATAATCGCGATAATATCCATCTTCAAAACATATTGATAATCTAGTGTTTCTTGCCAAATATTGTCTGATTTCCTTGAACTGAATTGCCATAATCATCTTCTCCTTTATTCTTTATCTCTGCTCTGTTTTTTTGCACAATTCTGCATACGCCCTTGATACTCTTCTCTAATAATTTCAATATGCTGTTTTTCAAGCTCTCTATATAAGTTTTCCCGATAACGTCTAATAATGTCTTTTTGTTTCCTCCTTAAAACGATCCTTCGCCTCATAATACAATTTTTCGTCCTCAGTCATCTGTTCCATTATTTCAGACTCTAGAATTTTTATTTTTTCTTCAAACTCTTCCAGACTTATACCTTTACTCTCTTCATAAGGCTTACTTATCTTTTTTCAAGTTTATTGATGTTCTTTTCTCTGTCTTTAGGATAGACGCCCCAAAAGAACATATCCGAAAGAATTTTTGCAACACATATTTCTTTTCCAAGGGTATCAATTGATGATTTTGCAATTGTAAAAGCTGCCATATCACATATTTTTCATGATCAAAGCTATAGTGCGATAATTCAGTCTCTCCTTCTCCAGTATATAAATAGAAATTCTTATCTAAAACGGAAAATGCCTCTTCATCATGTATTGCAAAGCATGAAAAACTTTTTACTCTCTTTATTTTCAAAATCTTCATCATCTTGATCATACATAATAAAATTGTATGTTTTTCCCCATCCGTAGTCGGTGTACATGATTTGAATAAATTAATATTGTAACTAAGCAATTCTCTTGCTTTTGAAATTGCATTAAACTTTTCCGATATAGAGAGTTCATAACAATCATGATGAAAAAGATAAAATGTGAGTAAAAAAGCCTCTGTAACTTTATCTACGTCAACCTGTTCCATTAATTCTTTTACAGTCATTTATGTCATCCCCCTGCAATTTTTTCTACTTAAAGTTCTGGAAAACAATTTCTGTCAAGCTCCTGCGGCTCATAAACAATTCTGCATTGGTCATAGGTCTGTGATGTGCTTGTACAAATGCTGCTGCTCGTTTTATCCCTTTCACCATTTGAATTTCCTGATCTGAGTATTCACCATAATCTGTCACGATGTCTACGTGTTCCGGGTCTTTCAAAATCTCAACCAACACGCTTTCAAATCCATGAACATGATCCATCTCACCATTATCCATAAAATGATAGATTAAACCTGTTCCTGAGAACTCCGATGCAATATAATTAATATCTCCACTTTCAAATCCGTGTCCTGTCTGCACACACCAAATACCGGAAGCATCATCTTGAACCGGAACATATTCACCAAGATATTTCTGTTCTAACAAGTCATCTGAACCGCCTGCATATTCAGGCTTATTTTTCAGCATCCATCCTAATATTCTTTTTTACTGTAAAGATTCGTTAGATAGTTGAGATACGCCATTCTTTCATCTTTTTTCATTCAATGTCATACGCTCAATATATATTGGATTGATGTGTTCATGTTTAAACTCTCCCTGATAAGCTACTCCATCAAATTTAATATCTACACAAATCTGAACATCTGAATAATCCCCTTTAGATTTTTATAAAACTCATAATCCTTATCAAAATAACTGAGGATGATTCCTACTTTTTTCAAAAACTCAGTTGTATTCCAGCCACCATAGAGACTTCTTACAATGTCACCATGTCTGAAATCATGCGGAATAAATACAAAATCAAAAAGTGATTCATTATAAGGCAATGCTCCCTGCAGTATTACACTTTCTGTAATACTTCTTATCCTTTTTTATCTGAACTAACGCCTTTGATATTCTGTCTTTCAATGTGTCATCAGATATTTTTTCCTTAAAACTATTTAACCACTCTACTTTTTTCTCGTAGGAAATCATAATGTGATTTGCAACAATCGTAGCTTTTTCCAAGTCCGTAAATTCATAATGAATGCTATGCAAATAAGCTCTTGTATCTTTTGATGGAATAAATTCATCAATAAAATTCTTTTCCATTTTGTCCTCCAAATATTAGTAAACATATTTCATTTCAATTAAAGATACTCTTTAAAATCATTTTGAAAACACTAGTGTCAGCGTATTCAAAAGTTCATTTTGAAAAATTCTTGTTTCACTATATTTCAAGTTGCTTTCTTCATCTTCCGGAAGCTTATTATACATTTCAGTCTTTTCATATAACGCCAACACATCCCAAAGTATCCCACAATTTTTTTGATCGATGTTCTCGTTTCGTTTGTAATCATGTGTGCCTCCTCTTTTGAATCTTTATTACTGTTTGTATATCTGGATTATAAAAATTTTTAGACAAACTTTGACCAAATATCCCTATTTTCTGTATTACAATGCATGAAATTTTTTGTCCGATGCTTTGAAATTATATACTGGTTTCATAATACCGATAATCTCTACAGAATCTCTGATCACATCAAGGATATCTGCAAGCGATTTATATGCCATTGGTGCCTCATCGTCTCATCTAATCTATCCACATTCACAGAGGTAGAATAAATACCTTGCATCTATCATTTGATAGAGTGCTTCTCTTAATGCATCAATATCAGGTGCATCGTCACATCTAACAAGGAACTCTTCTACACATTTTCTACATCAACATCTTTTATAAGATCTGAAAAATACAATCTGCACACCTCTTTCTTTCTACATCCAATTCTGATATGCATTTGCTTCATGAATAAGTCCTACTAATTCATCATGTATCTTTATTCTTTCTTCTTTGCAGAACGCTCTTACTCTCATGTCAACAATTAGTTGAGCTTGACTTTCATTGAACTTAAACTGTTTCATTATTCGTATTTTTGCATCCTGACTACTGACACTTTTCCCCTACGCAATGAATAATTTGATTTCTATGATCCTGAGCCCAAATCATTGTCTCAATAAGTTCAATCCGCTCCTTGCTCAACCTAATTCTGTCAACTATGTATTCAGCAAACTCTCCAAGCATGTGTCTATCATTCCCCAGTACTACTCTCCAAGGAACCCTGTTATTTTGTTTGCCCACAATAGAAGCCAAATCATCCAATGCTAAAATAAATAAATCATGTGCCAAAGAACGTTCTCTATTATATTTTCCCAGCATCTTTACCGGAAATTGGTTCCAATTTTTTCTATAATAAACATAGTCATTTGCTGACTTAACTAAAGCATCAAAGGAATGGTAACATTCATTACTAATATAAGAATCCTCATTTATGCATTTCCATATTGCCGAAAAGCTTACCTCATTCT